>Ga0209390_10000608_pt1 | contig 71493 bp, 55 predicted proteins | sample BON01_FD_187212 | JGI IMG/M metagenome (GOLD analysis project Ga0209390, IMG submission 187212) | Freshwater microbial communities from Lake Bonney liftoff mats and glacier meltwater in Antarctica - BON-01 (SPAdes) (version 2) | ecosystem: Environmental > Aquatic > Freshwater > Ice > Glacier...
AAACGATGAAAGTTTTTACCACAATAGCAATCGGAGCTGGCGCTTTGGGGATTTCCCATGCCAATGACAGTGGATTCTGGGTAGTGACGCAACTCTCAGGCATGAGTACCAAACAGGGGAATCTATCGCATAGCCTAGGTACCATGATCGCCGGAGTAACTGCGATTACTTTGGTATATGTGTTGAGTTTGGTAGTCGGGTAAGGAAACACGTAAGCAGCCAACTAAATACCGTCCTCTTGCAAATTAGAAGTTCAACTTCTAGTCTGCAAGAATGGATTTAGTTTTTAGTAGTTATTTAATAAAGATTTTTACCTCGCCGTCCAGCCTCCGTCGACTGTTAGCATCGAACCTACCATATAGGTTCCTGCAGCAGAAGCCAAGAAAATCGCAGCACCCTGAATTTCTGAGAGTTTACCCCAGCGACCTAAGGCTGTAGCGCCCACGATAAATTTCTTGCCTTCTTCTGTATTGGCGATTGGAAGATTCATCTCAGTTAAAAATGGTCCTGGACAGATCGCATTTACAGTGATCCCAAAAGTAGCCAACTCCAAAGCTAATCCTCTGGTCATCTGTACTACCGCACCTTTGCTGGAAGTGTATGGAGTTCGATTGGCCAAACCAACTAATCCAAGGGTGCTGGCCAGATTGATAATTGTGCCTTTTTGGGCTTTCTTCATGTAAGCGGTAACCGCTCGGGATGCAAGCCATGTTCCGTTGACATTTATCTTCATCACTTGGTCAAAATCACCATAGCTAAGCTCATCTATCGCTCCCCTGATATTGATTCCGGCAGAATTGATCAGCGTATCGATTCTTCCAAAAGCATCAAAAGCAACTTTTGCCATTTCCTCCATTTTGGCCTCATCTGTCACATCTGCCGCAAAAGAAATTGCTTTTACTCCATATTCCTTTTCCAACGCTTCAGCAGATTCAGCGGCTTCTTTTCCATTTCTACTCACCAGCATAATATTGGATCCAGCCGAGGCTAAGCCTGCGGCCATTGCCAATCCAAGGCCTTTGGAACCTCCGGTGATAATTGCAGCTTGTCCGCTGAGATCAAAAAGTTTAACTCCTGGTAATTGGGTGAAATCGGTTGGTTGTGACATTTTGGATTTATGATTTGCGATATATGGTTTGAGAAGTCAGAAGACTAAAGTTAAAAGTTAGAAATTTGAAGTCTGAAATCAGAAAATTGCAATTTGAAATTTTGATGTTTTTACTTTTTAAATATTGGCTATAATTTCTCAATCCTAAAATCTAACTAACTGATAAAAAAGCTTGAATCAGACCGCACCTCTAGTGCTATTAAATTCTATTTGCTTAATTCTAATATTACAAACAAAACGCATCTCTGGTGCTATTCTTTTGATTCTTGGTTTAAATTTCTTGATTCTCAAATCTAGCTATCTGGTCCTTTCATCTACTCTTTTTCTCTTCGAAAGTGCTCTGTTTCCATCCTCCCGAAATGGTTGTGAATTCCTACTTGACATTCTAGCAAAAGGGAATCGCAACTTAGTTCTTTCTAACCCCGGTTCCGCAGGCTCCACCGAGGGCTCCGCCGCGGCGGACAGGTATTCATGGTTCAACCACTTCGTGGTTTTTGTCTTGAACGCTGGATTCTAAATCTCAATTCGACAATTCGACAATCTGGATTCTTAGCTCTCAAATCTTGATACTATAATCTCGCTACCATTTACTTTCTTCTTGGCTCTAAAATCTTGACTCTTATCTTGATACTTTTGTCTTGCTACTCGCTATAGTATTCCTGCAATAAAAAAACCCACATAAGTTCCCAGTGCATTTCCCAAACTTCCCACTAAAACACCTGGAATCAACAAGTCCGGTCGATTGAGACTTTCTGCAGCAGCAATGGCAGTAGTATTTCCTCCAACATTCGCTTGAGAAGCAACAGCAATTACATCCCAATCGATCTTTAGCATAGCTCCAACACCAAATATAAACAGGCCATGAATCAGCATCAGCAAACTCACGAAAAGGATTAAAGTAGTGGCAAGACTTCCCAAGCCAGCCAAGGTATTGAAGTCACATAAAGTCCCTATCGTAGCTAAGAAAATCAAAATGATGAAAAAGCCGATGGTCTGAGTTCCAGGAAGCTTTCGAATGAGCGGGAATTGTGCCAAAATCAGAGCAAGTGTCGTTAGCGTTATGATCTCAGGAACTGAAGGAAAAAGCTCAGCCATCCATTTCGAAAAGGCCATTGCTAAAAAAGCCATTCCAAAAATCGCTGCAAAACCCGGAATAGAAATAGATTCGGATTTCTTGATTTGATTTTTTTCATCAGTACTTCCTATAAGTTTTTTTCTTGGAAATAAGGATTGCAAATACTTCGGCAAAATCAAACAGATTATGATCCAAGGCGTGCCTATCAAGTTATCCACGACTGTACTTGCAGCGTAGAGATCCGGTTGAGAATTCACTTGGTAATGAAGCGCCACGGCATTGAAATTAATGCTTCCCCCGATATAGGTACCGGTAAACATCCCTGCTAAGGCATTCGCAAAAGGCCCAATCTCCTGCGCGGGTTGCACCACAAACCAAGCAACTAAGACACCAATAGTAGTGCCTAATCCCCCGATGAGAAACATAAATAAAATAGGCCCTCCTGCTTTTTTTAAGCTTTTCAAATCCACTTCTAGCAAGGCAATAAATATCCCCATCGGGGCTAAATAAACGAATACACCGTCATAAATCGGATGACCAGAAGTGGCCGTGGGGATTATACCAATATTTGCAGCCAATGCGGTGATGACGATTACCAAGATTGGAGTTCCGATGGTTTTCCAACCTTTGAAGCGAGCCAACCAAGTGGAAAAAAGAACTAAAAAGCAAAGCATTCCACTTACGTAAATCGGGTCACTTGTCCATGTCATATGGAAAAATAGAGAAAAATTTCTATTTCGATCCTGCTAATTTTTTAAAGGGAATAGTCTGAAAACAATTGTAAAATGGATCTGGGAAAAATTATCAACTAATCCTGATTAGAACCTTTTTTTATTTCTTGAAAAATGTGCTGATCTGCTCAATTATATATCCTTGTTCCTGATCTAATAGAAATGGATTCAGTGGAAGAGAAAGTCCATTTACTGCGATTTTATTTGCTTTTGGAAATTTTCCAGTCGAATTAAAAATTCCCATTTCCGGTAAGATTTTGGGGTAATGAACCGCAGTTCCAATTCCCTTCTCTCGAAGAAAAACTTGGAGTTCGTCTCGTCGTTCGGTCTGGATTGCAAAAAGATGTGCATTATGATATAATTCTAATATCCCAATCGGAAGACCTAAGCCTTCTATTGAAGCCAATTCATCCAAGTATCGTTTTGCTTGCCGCTTTCTGATTAGCTGAAACTCCTCGAATCGATTCAGCATAACATTTAAAAATCCTGCCTGAAGTGTATCTATTCGACTATTTCGCCCAATCAAAACATGCTCGTCTCGCTTTGGCTGACCATGATTTATAAGCAGTCGAATTCGCTCCTCTAAATTTGAATCTTGAGTTAGACACATCCCGGCTTCTCCTAAAGCTCCAAGGTTCTTGGTGGGGTAAAAACTCAGAGATCCAATTTCTCCCCAAGTCCCAGCAGCTCTTCCATTTTTTGTCGATCCAAAAGCCTGAGCAGCATCTTCGATTACGAGAAGTTGATTTAATCTTGCCTTTTGCATCACCATCTCCATATCTGCCATCTTCCCATAGAGATGAACAGGAATCACAGCCTTAGTATTGGAAGTAATTGCTCGATCCCAGTCGGGAGCTAGAAGTCCATCCTGATCCGTATCCCAAAAAACAGGCTTTGCTCCCACCATCACGACTACTTCTGCTGTAGAAACCCAAGTCATAGCAGGAACGATAACTTCATCACCTGGACCGATTTGCAATGCCCTCAGCGCAATTTCAATTGCATCGGTTCCATTGGCAACCGCAATTGCATAGTTTGATTCTAGTTTTGCTTTGATCTTTGACTCCAAATCAGCAACTTCCTTTCCGCCGGAAAAAAGTCCTTCTTCAAGCATGGTCGTGAACTTTACTTGCAGGCTCTTCTTTAAGTCAAGATCAAAACGTTTCAGATCAAGAAATGGGATTTCCATCAAGAAAATGGGCTAATTGAATCGTAAGATTTTTTCGGGTAAATCGGTCTATCGAGGAATTGGAATCTGTAGATTCGGATCGATCAGTTAATTTTCGAAGAGCAATTTGAATTTTTAGGTGTCCAGTATGAAGAATTACATTTCCAGACCCGGCTTCGCTTAGAATTTTAGCTGTATCACCAGCAGGATCACCCAGTGCTAAAATCGGGAGACCCGTTGCAAGATATTCAAATACTTTTCCCGGAATATTTCCCTTTGCATTTTTGGTATCCGTCAAAATCAAAACAAGCGCATCAGCTTTTTCATAGAAATCGAAAACTTCAGCGTGACTCACATATCCGGGAAAATCCACCGTTTTTGATAGCCAGGAATCTTCTTGGACAAATGATTTTACCGGATCACTGACACGACCTACGAAAGTCATTTTCACCTGATCAGATGTGGTTTCAAATTCCTCTTTCATGGCTTTCAAAAGCGGAATCGGGTTTCGAATCGAATCGATAATTCCGGTATAGACCAAATGAAGAATTCCATCTTGTTTGGTTTTCCTTTTAAAATCTTCAGGTAAATCATCTGAATCAAAGCCATTGGTCAGCAATTGAATTTCTCGACTTCCTAATTTAGACAGATCCTCTTGGAAGGTGGGTGAAATGGTGATTACCTCATCAGCTTCACTCAAAACGCTTTTCTCCAAAGCCAAATGCTTACTGCGAACACGGGTACTCATTGGAAGCGCATCCAAAAATTCCCACCCAGACCATGGATCCCGAAAGTCAGCAATCCATCGGATTCCGAATTTTCTCCTCAACTCCAAACCGATTAAATGCATGGAATGAGGTGGTCCGGTGGTAATGATGGCATCAAACTGACCCTTTTCGACCAGATCACTTAAAAACTTCACCGAAGGTTTCACCCAAAAAATCCGAGGATCCGGCACCAAAAGATTAGCTCTTGCCCAGATGGCTGCACGCTCTAGCAAGCTTTTTTCTTTTTGTTCTAAAAGTCTTCCGGGATGCGTTTCCTTTTTTCCTCTGACTTTATCCAAAAGTTGGTAGGGTTCCCAAATCGGGAATTTCAATACCTCAAGATCTTTAGGGATTTGGATCAACAGCGATTCGTCCTTTAGATCGAAATCGGGATTTTCAGGTGTGAAGATCACCGGTTCCCAGCCCATTTCGGGTAGGTATTTGGCAAATTTTAACCAGCGCTGTACGCCCGAACCTCCGCTTGGAGGCCAATAATAAGTGATGATGAGGACGCGCTTTGACATAATTTGAACACAAGTTAATCGGAGATACTAGAGTTTGAAAAGATCAAAAGAATTTAAACCCTATTGGCAACAAAGATTTGAGGAAAATTTTAACCGATATGAGTTAAGGACAGATCAAATACATAAATATTCAAAATTCCTTTACGTCCTTTTGCTTAACCTACGCATGCTTTTTGGTAAAAGAAACAATGTCCGCTCGGTAAAAAACATCTTCAACCGTTTTGGCGAACCCTTATTTTCTCGATTGGCGTATTTTCAACCAAAACCCGAAATCATATATTCATTATTCTCTACCCATATTACGTCCCTACGAGACGCTGGCGGGGGTTTATTTAGAATGGCGAAAAATTTTTATCGGTGATAAAAAATTGGGGGTCGATCAAATACAAAAAATATTCAAAATTTCTTTGCGTCCCTTTTCTTAACCTCAGTGTGCTTTGCGGTAAAAAAAACAATGTCCGCTCGGTAAAAAAACATCTTCAACCGTTTTGGCGAACCCTTATTTTCTCGATTGACGTATTTTCGACCAAAACCCGAAATCATATATTCATTATTCTCTACCCATATTATGTCCCTACGGGACGCTGGCAGGGTTTTATTTGGAATGGCAAAAAATTTTTCTGGGTGATAAAAATTGGGGGTCGATCAAATATTCAGAATTTCTTTGGGTCCCTTTGGACAACCTCCGCGTACTTTGCGGTGAAAAAAACTGAAACTTTTACTGTAAAAAAACCGGAGTTTCTGAATTTCTCCAGCTTCTCCGGTTTTTACAAGTCTAAAATCTTACATCAATTACTCTCCTTGTGCCAAAGAATATCCCCTAACACCATCAAAAGTGTACAAGTGCTCAGTTTTGATAAAGTCAAAGCCCAAGTTTTGGATCTGCTTTAAAAGCTCCAAAATAGTGTCATGCGTGATCACATCTTGGTCAGCAGTCTTGAATCTGCATCTCCAATGATCCGTACAGAACGTTTCCCGCATTCCTTCCGGAAATACTTTTACGCCACGGTTTGTGATTAATTGCAATTGCAATCCGTTTGCATTTGCCTTTCGCAAGCGCTCACCAATCACATTGAAATCACGATTATCTTCATCCCAATCTACAAACACATCCACACCGATCAATTCCTTTTTCTGATGTTTTTGTGGTTTGAGTTTAATAACCATTGGCTTGGTATCCTCTTTATCGAATTCCACCGGAACCATCTTGTTAGGTTTTTGTCCCAATCGCTCAATTACTGCATCTGCAAAATCCTGAGTTCCTGCTTTTTTGGTAGATAGGCCTTCCTGATAAATATCACCAGTATGGATTCCATCTTCCAAAGTCTTCATCCATGCGTTGGCGATTTTCTCTGCCATTTCTGGCATTCCAATATGGACCAACATCATGATTGCGCCATTCAAAAGTCCGGAAGGATTTGCGATTCCCATTCCTGAAATATCAGGTGCGGAACCATGAATCGCTTCAAACATAGCTACCTCTTCTCCAACATTTGCTGATCCACCAAGGCCAACAGAACCTGTCACCTGCGCAGCAACGTCAGAAATAATGTCTCCATAAAGATTTAGCGTCACGATCACATCAAAAATCTCTGGGCTATCTGCAATTAATGCGGTCCCGATATCAATTATTTTATGATCATTTTGGATTTCAGGATATTCTTTAGCGATCTCATCGAATCTCTTGTGAAAAAGACCATCGCCTAATTTCATAATATTGTCCTTGGTCATACAAGTAACTTTCTTTCGGCTATTTTTCTTAGCGTACTCAAATGCATATCGGATGATTTTCTCAGAACCTGGTTCGGAGATCAATTTCAAAGTTTGATAGACTTCCTGAGTCTGTCTATGCTCGATGCCCGCATAGAGGTCTTCCTCATTTTCTCGAATAATTACCAGATCCGTCTTTGGGAAGTGAGTTCGCACAAAAGGCGAGTAGGCTCGGCAAGGACGCACGTTTGCAAAAAGCCCGAAAGACTTTCGAGTGGTTACATTCAAGGACTTAAATCCTCCGCCTTGAGGCGTGGTGATCGGTGATTTTAAAAATACTTTAGTCTCCCGAAGCGAGTCAAACGACTTTGGCTCCATTCCTGAACTGATCCCTTTGAGGTACACCTGCTCACCGATTTCGATGACATCATATTCAAGTTGAGCTCCGGCAGCTTCAAGGATATTTAGCGTAGCATTCATGATTTCCGGCCCGATGCCGTCACCATAAGCAACAGTTATTTTTCTTTTGGAAGACATATTTATTAAGATATTTAGTTGGAAACTTGTCCTGCAAAAGTATACAAAATTGAGGAAAGAGGGGACCGGAAAAACCCAAAAATCCACTTATGATAGGTATAAAAATCTCTTTGGGAATCCAGAAGTTAATGACCTTTTGAAGTATTTATGACTTCCTCAATTTGTGAATGAATCCACTGCTTGTATATTTGTTTATCACTCACCTTTCCAATTATGACTGATTCCAAGAATATCCTTACTGAAGAAAAAAATGGCGTTCTCTATTTGACCATCAACAGAGAAGAAAAAATGAATGCTTTGAACTTCAATACACTGGAGGAACTCCGGTTGATTTTTGAAGAAGTGGTAGACAATAAAAGTATCAAAGCGGCCATTATCACAGGCTCTGGCGAAAAGGCTTTCGTAGCTGGTGCCGACATCAGTGAGATTGCGAGTCTGAATGAGGTAAATGCCAGGAAATTTGCTGAAAACGGTCAGGAGATTTTTGCCATGATCGAAAACTGTCAAAAACCGGTAATCGCAGTCACCAATGGTTACACCCTTGGAGGCGGCTGCGAACTTGCGATGGCTTGCCACATGCGGATTGCAACTGCAAATGCACGATTTGGACAGCCGGAAGTAAATCTTGGAATCATCCCTGGATATGGTGGAACACAACGATTAACGATTCTGGTAGGTCGGGGAAAAGCCAACGAATTGATGATGACCGGTGACCTGATCGATGCCACAGAGGCAAAAGCGCTTGGACTGGTCAATCACATCTTGCCCACTAAAGTGGAAGCGATGGCCAAAGCAGAAGAGCTAATTGGAAAAATCATGAGTAAAGCTCCGCTAGCGATCGGGATGATTGTCGACTGTGTGAATGCAGTGTATTTACCAGATGAAAATGGCTACCAAACTGAGGCAAACAGCTTTGCCAGATGTGTCAAATCAGGCGATTATAAAGAAGGAACTTCTGCTTTTCTGGAAAAAAGAAAACCCACCTTCAAAGGAGAGTAAGCTCTTCGTACCTGAATGAGCAACCTCAAAAAACTTGCCGGCCAAACAGCGATCTACGGTCTAAGTAGTATTCTCGGCAGGTCCATTAATTTTTTATTGATAATTGTATATACCGCCTACCTGAGCAAAGAGGAGCTGGGAGCGTTTACGGGGATATATGCATTGATTGGCTTTTTGAATATTGTTTTCACTTATGGGATGGAGACTGCATTTTTCAGGTTTTCCACGGGTAAAAACTTAGATCCTGAGAAGGTATACCACACCTCACAATCCCTCCTTATTACCACTTCGCTGATTTTGGGATCTGGATTATATCTCTTGGCTCCAATTATTGCCGAGGGGATGAACTATCCCGGTCAAGCGTATTTGTTTAGATGGACTGCACTATTGCTGGCTTTTGACGCCATTTTAGCAATTCCATTTGCTAAGCTCAGATTGGATAATAAAGCATTTGCTTTTGCTGGAGCCAAGATTTTAAACATACTTATCAATGTCGCATTAAATCTTGTTCTGATCATTATGATTCCGAACTTGATGGATTTGGGAATGATTTCCGAAGGCTTTCTGGGTTACAACAGAGATTGGGGAATAGAATATATCCTACTTTCAAACTTGATAGCTAATGGATTGATTATTCCATTCGTCTGGTTAAAAGCTGGATTTTTCTCTTTCAAGCTTGAGAAAGAAATCATCAAGCCAATGTGGGGCTATTCCATTCCTTTGCTTTTTATGGGATTGGCAGGGGTTACCAATGAGCTGATCTCAAGACTGCTCTTCGAATATTTAATTGCTGATAATTTTTATCCAGGCTTGAGTAGCCGGGAAGCAGCAGGTGTTTTTGGGGCAAATTTTAAATTAGCCATATTGATGAATCTGGTGATCCAAGCTTTCAAATATGCAGCAGAACCGTTTTTCTTTAAGCAATCCGGAAGCAAAGACTCCCCTGTCCTCTATGCCAAAGTCATGCACGCTTTTATTTTGTTTTGCACGATTCTGATGATTGGAATTTCGGTTAATCTGGATTGGTTGGGTCCTTTGTTTCTAAGAAGCTCAGGTTATGAGGCCGGACTATTTATCGTACCCACACTTTTGATGGGATATTTACTTTTGGGGATATATTTTAATCTATCCATCTGGTTCAAAATCACGGACAAAACCAAATATTCTTTTTGGATCACTTTGATCGGTGCCGTGATCAGTATTGCTATTATTGTTTTCTTGGTTCCGATTTGGGGTTTTATGGGAGCCGCACTTAGCACGCTTGGCAGCTATTTAGCTATGTGCTTAATCTGCTTTTACTATGGACAAAAATACTATCAGATTCCTTACCAAACCGGCAAAGGCTTGAGCTATCTGTTACTTGGCTTTGGCTTGAGCTATTTTGGGTTTTATCTTCAACTTGGAGAGCCCTTTCTCTCTTTTTTTGCCAAAAACAGCTTGATCCTGCTATTTATTGCCTTCGCCCTATTTCTGGAAAGGGGACAACTCCGAACTCTTTTGAAGAAATCAAATTTGACATAGATTGACCTAGAAGTCTAATTCTCTTTGGTGACTGCACTCGACTCATTATATCATGTTTTATTAGGTAGAATTATTCGTGAATCTGCAAAGCTGCACATATCGTCACCATGGAATACACTTAGCTCAAGACAATTGAATATGCTCAGAACTCAGCAAAGGGAAATACTTTATAATATTTTTGTTTTGACACACACGATGAAAAGACTCACCATAAAAATAAAACCTTTCTCAATCGGGTTTCAACTTTTTCGAGCTGTAAAACGACAAGATCAAGGATTACGTCTTTTGAAACTCAGGTTAAGCATTTGAACCAATCAAAAAAAAAATGCCTTATTCAAACAAATCTATCAATTTGCTCAAAAGGCATTATGTTTGCGAGCTAATTCAGCAATCAAATTTCCCGTGAATTTCAAAAAAACACTCTTTTTATTTTTCCTGTTATTGGCAGTTGGTTCTTCTGTTTTTGCACAGAATTCACTTTCCAAAAAAGAGCGGAAAGCCCAACTGAATTCTTCAAGATATACCAGGTATTTTATAGAAGGTGAAAAACTGCTGGTGCTTAATGAATTGGAAAAAAGCTATTTCTACTTTCAAAAAGCTTTGGAGTTGACATCGGACGAACCTACAATTCATTACAAGATTGCAGAGGTTTTAGTGAAAGCAAACGAACCTTCAAAGGCCCTTCCCTATGCTATAACATCAGTAGAACTGGATGGCGAAAACAAGTACTACTCACTGATGGTAGCGGAGATTTATACCAGTTTGAAGCAACCTCTAAAAGCTGCCGAAATATTGGATCGCCTTACCGCCGATGGCAAAAACAACCAACAATACAATCTGGATCTAGCCTCGATCTATCTCAATGCCAATGAATTGGATAAAGCTCTTGTTGCACTGGATCGAGCAGAAGAATATTATGGCATTATGGAACAGATCACGGTTCAAAAACAACGGATATACCTAAATAACAATAATCTAAATCAAGCAATTGAAGAAGGTAAAAGATTGGTTGAGGCAAAACCCGGAAACCCAAGTTTTGTCTTGAATTTAGTAGAGATTCTTTACAACAATAATCGAGTCCTCCAAGGGTTGGAATTGGTCATGGGAGAAATCGAGAAATATCCAAATCAGCCGGAACTTCAGATGGCGGCTCATTCCCTTTTGAAAGAGAAAGGACGAAACGACGAATCACTCAACTTCTTATACCAAGCCTTTGCCAGTCAGGATCTTGACCCAGAAGTAAAATCACGTGCGTTCCTATCACAAATGGGTGAAATCAAAACCATTGAACGTGACGTGATTTTGGACAGCTTAGAAACATTGATGCTTGACTTTTCTCCTGAAAACTCATTCATTTTCGGTGCATTAGGCGATAGAAGAATTCAAGAAAACAAAAAAATCGAGGGGATTTCATATTTCAAAAAATCGCTGGATCTAAATCCTAAAGATGCCAAAATGCTAGAACAAGTGATTTTAGGGTCTTTCGGAGAAAATGCCAATTTTCGGGAAGTGGAGAAATTCACAATCATGGGTGTGGATGAATTTCCTCAAAATGCCGAATTTTGGTTTTACGATGGTGTGGTCAAATCCGCTCAGAAAAAGGATACGGCCGCAGTAGCCTCATTGGAAAAAGCAATTGAGCTCAATGCACGAAAAAACTCACAATTGGATCAAGTAGCTTTCAGCTCTTTAGGCAATTCGCTGTACAACCTGGGCAAGAAAGATCAGGCGTTCGAAAAGTTTGATGAAGCATTGGTTATCAACCCAAACGATGAACAGGTACTAAATAATTATGCCTACTTTCTTTCCTTAGAAAAGTTGAATTTAGAAAAGGCGAAGGCTATGTCGGCTAAAGTTGTTTCCAAATTTCCAAATAATGGCACTTTCCTTGATACATATGCTTGGGTTCTGTTCCAGCTTGGAGAATACCAGGACGCCAAAAAGTATATGGATCTGGCACTTCAGAATGAAGAAAACCCAAGTGGGGTCATGCTTGAGCATTATGGGGACATTTTGTATCATCTTGGTCAAAAGTCTGAAGCAGTTAGCTATTGGAAGAAGGCTGAAGGGAGCCCGGAGGCATCAAAAGCACTTTCTCAAAAAATAAAAGAAGGAAAATATCATGAATAAATTTTTTGCGGGACTGGTATTCTTGGCCTTAATTGGCTCGCTTGCCTCTTGTTCCAAAAAAGTAATCCCCTATCAAGGCGATGGCAAAATGGGTGATTTTTCTCCTGTATATGCACGGTACGATTATCTGAATGCCAAAGCAAAAATAGTCATCGAAGAAGAATCTGGAAAAATCACCAGAGGATCCCTAAATGTACGGGCAAAAAAAGATAGCGTTCTCTGGTTTACTATTTCGCCAGGTATGGGAATGGAAGCAGTTAGAGGATTTCTTACACAGGATAAAATTCAGATTAAAGATCGAATTGGAAAAGAGGATGTTAATCTGACGTACGACGAATTCGAAACTGTTTTTGGACTCAAGCTCTCCTTGGATTTATTTCAAAATTTACTTTGGGCGAATCCACCCTACGAGATTGATTATCAAGATAGATTAGTGCGTGTAGGAAAGAGTTTTGAGCTTACTCAAGTACGATATAAAGTACGATACTTCACTAAAGTCCAGCCCAGTCACGGGAAAGTATCCGAACTGGTAAGTAATTCATTGGATGATCGAGGTTCTCTTTTGGCCAGCTTTTCAGGATTTCAGGAGGTAGAGACTCAGCCTTTTCCGATAGCAATCTTAATCAAGCTTGCCTATCAGCTTCCGGAAGGATCACAAAACACAATAGTTAATGTAGAGTGGACGAGTATCGAGCCATTCGCCAATCCATTGAATTTCCCTTTTAAATTCTGATGCGAATGCTCCGGAAAACGTTCAGTCTAATTTTTTTTCTTACTGGAATTATTTTTTTAACATCGCTGAACAGTACTGCACAAACCAAGAAAACAAGAGAAGAACTAGAGCGGGAAAAGGCTGAAGTACAAGCTAGGCTTAAGGAATTTGATTTGATTCTCAAGCAAACTTCAGCGATTAAAAAGACCACTTTAGGCGAATTAAATGCCGTAACTCGGCGATTTCAAACTCAAACAAGATTAGTCAATACGCTTGACCGGGAAATCAAATTAATAAATCAAGAGATCGGAGAAACAGAAACAAAAATCACCTCTCTTGAGACGGAATTGATAGAGCTCAAAGCAGAATATGGTAGGATGATTTACAATGCTTCAAAACTCAACCGAGGTTTATCAATCGTGGCATTTGTGTTCAGTTCTGCTAATTTCAATCAACTCTATGCCAGACTAATGTATCTCAAACAGTATACAGACAGTCGTAAACAGCAGGCAATTCAAATCGAAAAACTCAGTCTGGAACTTGCCGAAGAGCGGGAAATATTGGATGATCGCAGAACGGAAAAAGAAAATGTTCTGATCGAGGAAAAGAAAGAACGTACCGAACTAGACCGTCTCAAGCGGAGTCAACAAGGTGTCGTAAATACCTTATCCAAAAAGGAGAAAGACATAAAACGACAAATCACTGCTACCAAAAAGCAGCAAGATCAGCTGAACAAGATGATTAAGCAGGTGATCGAAGATGAAATTCGCCGCGCAGAAGCGGCTTCCAGAAAAGAAAACAGCAATACCACAAAATCAACTGGGAGCAGTATGCCCATGACTCCCGAGGCAGCCGCACTTTCCAGCTCATTTGCAGGAAATAAGGGAAGATTGCCATGGCCTGTAGAGACTGGCTTTATTGCACAGCGCTACGGAACTTACCCTCATCCAACATTGAAAGGAATAACAATGGACAACGATGGGATCGACATCAGAACCCAACCAAACTCCAACGTGCGATCGATTTTTGACGGGACCGTAACTAAAATCACAACAATGCCAGGCTATGGCGGTACAGTGATCATCAAGCATGGAGAGTATTATACCATGTATAGCAAGCTTAAAACCATTTCTGTAAAATCAGGCCAAAAAGTCTCTGCAAAAGACGTAATTGGTAAAGTAGCTACAGGACCAAATGGGGAAGCTGAGGTTCACTTTCAGACCTGGAAAGGGCTTCAGGTTATGGATCCCAGTACGTGGATCACATCCAAGTAGCGATAAGATTCGTATATTACAAAAAATACGATCTGCTTTGCGTTAGTAAATGGCAGTCCTATCTTTGTTACTTAATTTACCTTTAAACAAACACCATTATGTTAACATTAGGTTTTATTCAGAATATGGGTCCAGGCTCAATGATCTTGATCGTTTTGGTCATCCTCCTTTTGTTTGGTGCAAAAAGAATCCCTGAACTTGCAAAAGGCTTAGGCCGTGGCATCAGAGAATTTAAAGATGCCACCAAGGATATCCAAAATGACCTTGAAGAAGGCATGAAAGACAAGAAAAAGTAATTATCAAGTCAAGCACTTTTGGAAAAATTCATTTCATTCGATGAGATCAAAAAATCCATCGATAAAAAGGAAGCTAATTGTCATCAAATCCTTAGCCATTATCTTCACAACATTCAGACGAAGGCGCATCTCAACGCCTTCGTCGAAGTTTATGAGCAATCTGCTTTAATTCAAGCTACTCAAATCGACGAAAGAATTGCCCAAGGCAATGCCGGCAAACTCGCCGGAATGGTCATCGGGATCAAGGATGTCTTATGCTATAAAGGACACGAAGTAAATTCTTCCTCTAAAATCCTCAAGGGGTTTGAATCTCAATTTACCGCAACAGCTATCCAACGACTTATTGATGAAGACGCAATCATTATAGGAAGGTTAAACTGTGATGAATTTGGTATGGGAAGCTCAAATGAAAACTCGATTCATGGAAAAGTTCTAAATGCAGCTGACGAGTCTAAGGTTCCTGGGGGATCATCCGGAGGATCTGCTGTAGCCGTCCAGGCAAATCTTTGCACCGCTTCACTTGGTACAGATACAGGTGGATCAGTACGGCAGCCCGCTGCTTTCACTGGAGTCATCGGGATGAAACCGACCTATTCCAGAGTTTCGAGATGGGGCTTGATTGCTTATGCATCTTCTTTTGATTCAATTGGAGTTTTTTCTACCACCGTTAAAGACAATGCGCTAATCATGCAAATCATGGCAGGTCATGATGAATTTGACAGTACTTCGTCAAGAAAACCAGTTTTGATCTACAGCGATCTGCTTCATTTTGAGAAGAAAGCCAGGGTAGCATACCTCAAGGAAACACTCGAATCTCCTGCTCTACAGCCAGAAATAAAAGCAAATACGCTGTTGGTTTTGGAAAGGTTGAAAAACGAAGGCCATGAGGTAGAAGAAGTCAATTTTCCACTATTGGATTATATTTTACCCACCTATTATATTCTTACAACTGCTGAGGCTAGTTCAAATCTATCAAGATTTGACGGAGTCAAATATGGCTATCGAACTCCAAACGCCCACAATTTGGAAAGCATGTACAAATTAACTCGAAGCGAAGGGTTTGGAGAAGAGGTGAAAAGAAGAATTATGTTAGGCACTTTTGTGCTTAGTGCAAGCTATTACGACGCATATTTCACCAAAGCACAAAAGGTTAGAAGACTAATTAAAGAGTTTACGGAAAATCTTTTGACAGATTTTGACTATATTATAATGCCTACTACCCCAACTACAGCGTTTAAAATTGGGGAACATAGTGGAAACCCGGTAGCCATGTATTTGGAAGATTTGTTTACAGTTCAAGCTTCTGTCGCGGGAGTTCCGGCCATTTCGATTCCAAATGGAAAAGATGCCAAAGGAATGCCAATTGGACTTCAAATCATTTCCAACTCATTTAAAGAAGCTGATTTATATGCTTTTAGTAATTATTTGACAAATTTAACTTCCTAAAGAAACGATGAAAAATACTCTGCGCAGAATAATCCTTCCAGTAGTGATTACTTGTTTGATTCCACTTACAGAGGCTTTTTCTGAAGATGAACAGACCGTAGCAGCTTCTCCCCTTTTGGAGGAAGAAGTACTGCCCAATTATCAATACGAATACATTCCAGACTTTACCTACGAAGAGGTCAACAAACGAGTCAAAGCAATGGACGTAGAAATGTCTTTTGAATTGAATGATCGGGTTTTTTCATTTATTCAGTATTTCACCGTCCGAAATCGAGATTATACCAAGATGGTTATGGCTCGAAAAGAGCTTTTCTTCCCACTTTTTGATGCGACAATGACTAAGCATGAGATGCCATTGGAAGTAAAATATTTGGCTATTATCGAGTCAGGTTTGGATCCACAGATTCGATCCAGAATGGGTGCCATGGGGCTATGGCAATTTATGCCGGCAACAGGTAAGATGTATGGTATGGAAGTAAATTCAGATGTTGATGACCGAATGGATCCTAATCAATCCACTGAGTCTGCAGCAAAATATCTAAAGTCTCTTTATCGCATGTTTGGAGATTGGGAAGTAGCAATGGCAGCTTACAACTGCGGGCCGGGAAACGTCAGAAAAGCCATTAGAAGATCCGGAGGTAAAAAGACCTTCTGGGAAATTTATGACTATTTGCCCAAGGAGACCAGAAGCTATATTCCTCAATTCCAAGCAATGCTTTATGTGTTAAATCACCTAGATAAGCATAATTTTTATTTAGAAGATCCTACTTATGCGTTAAATCATGAACAGATCAGATTCAATAAAGCCTTCAGCTTGGATAAACTTGCAGAACTTACCAATCTATGTGTTTCGGATTTAGAAAAATTAAACCCCTCAATAAAGAATAAGAAAATTCCGATCAGCAACCGAACTATGTCGGTCAAAATCCCAAAAAGTAAATCTTCCTACATTAAGGAAAATTTGGCTTGGATCAGCGACTCATTAATTAATGATCCACTGCTACTATTGGCAGTCGGGGGTAAATCAGCTGAACGAGATCGGACTAGCACTGCTACTAATTTCGCTACTTATCGCGTGAGATCAGGCGATGTACTTGGCACGATCGCAAGCCGCCATAGCGTATCAGTCACTCAGCTGAAGCAATGGAATAACTTATCCTCCAGTCTGATCAGAGTGGGACAACAATTGAAGGTAGCTCCATCAGAATCCAAAGCCATAGCTCAAATAACCACAAACGCATCTGGACAGACCTTCTACACCGTCCAACCCGGAGATTCTTTATGGATCATCTCCAAAAAAAATCCGGGACTAACGGTCGATCAATTAAAACGACTTAATAATCTTAATACCAACAACATAAAACCGGGTCAGAAGCTAATTATTGGCTAAACTTGACCGCATCAGTTTGTTAATTTTTTATAACTCTGTTGAAAATTATGCTTCAAAAAAGGATAAGTATTTTTATGTAGTTAATTTGTTGTTTGAATAGAAAATGAAACTCATGAGAATATTATTAAGCTTTCTTTCATCAGTGGCAATTATCGCTGTATTATCATCCTGCAATCCAGATGGAAGTCAAGCAGATAGCACAAAACCAAAAGCCAGAGGCTCTATCGGTGAGATTATCATGGTGATCGATTCGGTGAAATGGGCAGGTCCTGTGGGCGAAGAACTTCGAGCAGTATTTGAATCAGATCTTCCAGGTATGTTTCGCTCGGAAGCCAAATTCAAGGTTAATACTGTAGACCCCAGAGCAATGACCCGGATATTAAAAATGTCTACTAATTTGGTCTATGTTACCACATTTGATGATAAGAAAGGTTCCAGTCAAGCTATAAATGCACAGTTTTCAAAAGAATCCAAGGAGAAGGCTATGAACGATCCTAGCATATATTCTCTTCGGATGGAAGACGAGTATGCCATCGGACAAGAAGTGCTTTATCTCTTTGGGAACAATGAAAAAGAGCTGATCGCTAATCTTAAGAAAAATGGTGGGCGACTTCAAAATCTTTTCGAAGTAAGAGAAAGAGGAAGACTGGAGAAAATCATCCTTGCCCGGAAAAATACTGAAGCAGCAGCGGAAGCCAAAAAAAATGTAGGTATACAGATCAATGTCCCCGCCTCCTATCAAATTGCGAAATCTGAAAAAGGGTTTGTTTGGCTTAGACAAATCACTCCAAACGCAAATCGGGCAGATATAAGTTTATTTTTTCATGTGGAGGATTACTTGGATGAGGCTCAAACCTTCCCTGAGAACATCCTCAAAATCAGAGACTCTATTGCCAAAGCACGGATTTTTGGTGATCCTGAAGATCCTAGCAGCTATGTTGTGACTGAAAAACAAATTCCGCCAGCGTTCAGAAACATGGTGATAAATGATAATTTTACCACCGAAATCAGGGCATCCTGGAAAACCAACAACTTGAGCATGGGTGGAACCTACCTAGGCTATCTGATGGTAGACGAAGAAAAGGGAAAACTTTACTACCTTGAAGGGTTCGTGTTTTACCCAAATGAGGTACACCGAGATGCCCTTCGAGAGATAGAGACTATTCTTCTCAATACAGACATAAGTTGGGAGGAAGACCAAGGGACCTAACAAAAAAAATTAGCTTTTTATGGCCATTAAAATTCGAAAAGAAGACGCCCTCAACTATCATACGCAGGGTTCGCCTGGCAAAATCGAGGTAATTCCCACCAAACCACTCTCCAGTCAAATGGATCTTGCGCTTGCCTATTCTCCTGGAGTAGCTGAGCCTTGCAAAGAGATCGCAGCAGACGTGGAAAACGTCTACAAATACACTGCTAAAGGCAATCTAGTCGCTGTCATTACCAATGGAACCGCTGTATTAGGCCTAGGAGATATTGGGCCTGAAGCGTCCAAGCCGGTAATGGAGGGGAAGGGAGTGCTCTTCAAAAAATTTGCAGGAATTGATGTTTTCGACATTGAGATCAATGAAAAGGATCCCAAGAAACTAATTGAAATCATTAGATCTTTGGAACCAACTTTTGGAGGTATCAACCTTGAGGATATAAAGGCACCTGAGTGCTTTGAAATCGAGCAAGAGCTCAAAAAAGTAATGAATATTCCCGTGATGCACGATGATCAACACGGCACAGCAATTATATCCGGGGCCGCTTTGCTCAATGCACTGGAAATCGTAGAAAAAGATATTTCTGAAATAAAGCTAGTCGTGAATGGAGCCGGAGCTTCGGCAGTTTCTTGCACTCGATTCTACATTTCACTCGGAGTCAAACGTGAGAATCTGGTCATGTGCGACAAAGAAGGCGCTATTAGAAATGACAGACCCAATCTGGACGATATCAAAAAAGAATTTTCAACAGATCGAGATATTCACACACTTACAGAGGCGTTGAAAGATGCTGACGTGTTTTTAGGACTATCTGCTGGCAATATCGTCACCCAAGATCAAATCAAAGTAATGGGGGCCAATCCAATCGTATTTGCCTTGGCAAACCCGGATCCGGAGATTCCTTATGATTTGGCAATTGCGGCTAGAGAAGATTTGATTATGGCCACAGGTCGATCGGATCATCCTAATCAGGTAAATAACGTACTCGGTTTTCCATACATTTTCAGAGGAGCGCTGGATGTGCGAGCTACCGCTATTAACGAAACGATGAAATTGGCGGCGGCTAATGCTATTGCCAAACTCGCAAAAGAGCCAGTTCCCGATATCGTAAACAAAGCATACGGTGAAAGTAAAATGGGATTTGGCAGAATGTATCTTATCCCTAAGCCACTGGATCCACGGTTAATAACTACAATCGCTCCAGCTGTGGCTAAAGCTGCCATGGAATCAGGTGTCGCCAAATTTCCGATTAAAGATTGGGATGCTTATGAATTAGAATTACAGGAGAGAATCGGAATTGATCAGCGCCTGATGTCTGTGGTGATTGCCAGAGCCAAAAAAGATCCAAAGCGGGTAGTTTTTGCTGAAGCCGATAACCGAAAAATACTTAAAGCTGCTCAGATCATCCGGGATGAGAAAATTGGAAATCCGATCTTACTCGGCAACCGGAAAAAAATTCTTGCTCTGATCGAAGATAATTCATTGGATCTTGCTCATGTCACCATCATTGATCCACTGGAGGAAAAAGAGATGATAAGTAAGTTTGCTGATATTCTATTCCGGAAGCGCCAACGTAAAGGCATGACCATTTCCGAAGCGTACCGATTGGTCACTCAGCGAAACTACTTTGGCGCACTCATGGTGGAAACTGGAGCTGCAGATGCATTTATCTCTGGACTGACCAGAGACTATCCAAAGACAATTCTTCCTACGCTCCATTCTATAGGAGTAAAAGACGGCGTCAAGCGAGTAGCAGGAATGTATATCATGAATACCGACAAAGGTCCTTTCTTCTTTGCTGATGCTACCGTAAATCTCAACCCAACAGCTGAGGAATTGGTAGAAATCATTGGCTTGACAGCCGATGCTGTTCGATTCTTCAATATGGAACCTAGAATTGCCATTTTATCTTATTCGAATTTCGGTTCGGCACAAGGCGACATCCCTACCAAAACAGCAAAAGCGACAGCATTGGCCAAAGCGAAATATCCAGATTTGATTATTGAGGGAGAAATGCAAGCAAATGTGGCTATCAATGAAGAGATTCAAAGAGATATGTACCCTTTCTCCAAGCTAATCGGAAAGAAAGCGAATACATTGATTTTCCCTGATCTGAGCTCTGGAAATATAGCCTACAAGCTTCTCTCCGAACTGGGCAATTCTGAGGCAATCGGACCGATCCTTTTAGGAATGAACAAACCTGTTCACATCCTCCAGCTGGGAAGTTCCATCCGGGAAATCGTCAATATGGTTGCCATCGCAGTTGTTGATGCCCAAACCAACGATTCAGAATGATCTCCTACGTAAGTGGTAAATTGGCTTTCAAAGATCCTACCTATGTCATCATCGATGTGGGTGGTCTTGGCTATCAGGTGAAAATCTCACTTCAAACCTACAGTAAAATAAAAGATGAGGAGCAAGTTAGGCTCCTCACTTTTTTACATATTAAAGAAGATGCACACACCCTCTACGGCTTTAAAGAAGAAGACGAAAAACGGCTTTTCTTATTGCTGATAGGAATCAATGGTGTAGGTCCAAATACCGGATTGATGATCCTTTCTTCACTCAATACCGAGGAGATAGAACATGCTATTCTCTCTGGCGACGTAGCCACGATACAACATGTGAAAGGCATCGGGGTAAAGACCGCACAACGAATCATTTTGGAACTGAAAGATAAAGTTGGGAAATCCGGGTCCGAGGCATCAGTTTCTGCGCTTGGATTTCTAAAGTCAAGTAATAAAGTGCGCGAGGAAGCGTTACAAGCTCTGATTACCCTTGGTTTTCAAAAAGTTGCAGCTGAGAAAAATATAGCTTCAGTTCTTAAAAAAACAGTAGGGGAAATTTCATTAGAAGATTTAATTAAAGCATCTTTAAAGACACCATAATTCGAAGCTGTATTGAACTTTCGGAGGATACTGACTTTTTTCAGGCGAAGGTTTCTTGCAGGTGGGCTACAATATTTCATCCTACTTGGCCTCCTGCTCGCCTTTACCACTTCCCAGGCTCAACAAACCAGTCCCGACAGTACTCAGTCCAGGATTGATTCATTGAATCTTAGAAGAATGACTCCCTCATATTTGCTTTGGCAAAATCTGAGGACGAATCCACTATACCCCAGCCGCAACCCTTTTTTAAAATCCTCAAACCCATTCTCACAACCTTCCCCGGTCAATCAAAACATCGAAGTAGTAGTCGATTCCACACTACGCTACAGTATGGTGGATGAGTTGGACTCTACCCGAATCGGCAATCAACAGGAATATGGTTTTGAGGAATTTTCTAAAATACAAGAGTACAAAATCCGACAAGATTATTGGAGAAGTAGAGCCAGAGGTGGGGACGGGGAGAGTGCTGTAGAAGGCCGTGGATTAATTCCTCCCTTGACTATCAGCCCTGCTTTTGACCGATTATTTGGAGGCAGTGAGATCAATATCGTTCCATCAGGCTATGTTAATCTCGATTTTGGTGCGATTTTCAGAAGAATTGATAATCCCGCCCTTCCGATAAGACAGCAACAAAACGGGAATTTTAACTTTGACCAACAAATCCAAATGGCTGTCAATGGTTCTCTGGGAGAAAAAGTTAATATAGGTGCCAATTTTGATTCCAATAACTCATTTGATTTCCAAAATCAGTTGAAAGTAGAATTCAACGGTTTTGAAGAAGATATCATAAAATCAATTGAAATCGGGAATGTGAGTATGCCCATTCAAAATCGACTGATCCAAGGCGCTCAGAATCTTTTTGGAGTGAAAACGCAAATGCAATTTGGAAAGCTAAATGTCACCGCAGTGGCTTCTACACAGCGAGGCCGGCGAGATAATTTAGTGATCGATGCCAATGGTCAAGGCAGGACATTTGATATCCAAGCATCTAAATACGATGAAAATAGACACTTTTTCATTTCGCACTTTTTTAGGGACAATTATGAGCGCTGGCTGAGAGGGCTTCCACAGGTTTTATCTGGAGTAAATATCACTCGAGTGGAAGTCTACATTATGAATCGAGCGACGAACACGGAAACTCTCAGGAACTTTGCTGGATTCGTAGATCTAGGCGAAGGGCGAGTGCTATTAAGTCCAAATAATCAAGCCGTCGGAACTGCAAATCCCAGCTCTCCGGCCGCTAATAATGCCAATAATCTTTTTGCTTCGATCTCAAATAATTCTGCTTTTCGGCCATTTGACACTGGGTCTAGAGCAATAGAATCCAGTCTAGGCTTACGCAAAGGAATCGATTTTGAGCAGATCAACGGGGCTCGAAAATTAAATGAAACTGAATTTTTCTTCAATCCTCAACTTGGATACGTTTCGCTTTTTAGAAGACTTCAAAACGATGAGGTTTTGTCAGTTTCCTATGAATACACCTATAATGGCCAAGTCTATAAAGTAGGCGAACTCACGGAAGATTATCAAAATCGTCCAGAAGATGAAATGATCTTCTTAAAGCTCCTTCGTCCGGCCCGAATCAACACTCAAATCCCAACTTGGGATCTGATGATGAAGAATATTTATTCCCTCAATGCAAATCAAATTTTGAGAGATGGCTTTCAACTACAGGTGATCTATCGAGATGATCGAACTGGCTTGGACAATCCATCGCTACTAGAGGGTCAAAATGTAAAAGATATCCCGCTTATTCGACTGACTGGCCTAGACAATCTCAATCCTCAAAATGATCCCGCACCTGACGGGAATTTCGATTTTGTCGAAGGATTAACGATTTTGACTAATCGTGGACTTCTGGTTTTTCCTGTTTTGGAACCTTTTGGATCAAATTTGGAAAAGAAATTTACGCCTTCGGAAGCTATACTTAAAAATAAATACGTCTACGATACTTTATATCAGACCACACAAGCTGATGCAGAATTAGTCACTCGATTAAATAAATACTTCTTGAAAGGTCGACTGACGGCAGGTTCAGCCAGTGAGATTCAGCTTCCCGGATTGAATATTTCACCTGGATCTGTCATCGTTCAGGCAGGAAATATTCCGCTTTCAGAAGGAACCGATTTCACGGTAGATTACAATACCGGCAGACTGGTGATCATCAATGACGCCATCTTGCAATCCGGAAAGCAAATCAATGTCAGTTTTGAAAAAGCAGATTTGGTATCCTTTCAGACGAGAAGTCTATTGGGCACCAGATTGGATTATTTGGTTAATGACAAATTTAACCTCGGGGGCACTTTCCTTTTTCTCAACGAACGACCAAACGTCACTCGAATCGCTACAGGTAATGAGACACTCCGAAATAGCATGTGGGGATTGGATGCCAATTACAGCAGCGAATCCCGGTTTCTGACCAAACTAGCCGATGCACTTCCGTTCACGGATACGAAAGAAACCTCAGTAGTTCAGTTTAGCGGAGAATTTGCTCACCTGATTCCCGGTACTTCCAATCGCGTGAACGGCGAACAAGCTTCTTATATTGACGACTTTGAAGCCGCTGTCACCCCTTTTAATCTTAGCGGTGCTGCAAATCAAAATTGGAAACTAGGATCTACACCTGCGACTGTCGATAATCGGTTTGACCTCAGCAACCAAACAGAAGATAATCTTGGTTCGGCTTATCGACGAGCAAGAGTGGCTTGGTATAATATCGATAATATTTTTTATCGTGACGGTGGCGTAGGAGTGCCAAGTAATATCACCAGAGAAGATCGGAGAAATCATTACGTGAGGAGAGTCCTTCCACAGGAGATTTTCCAACAGCAGGATAGAGAGGTAATCATTGTTCCTGAGCCATTATTTGAATTTGCATATTTCCCAAGTGAACGGGGAATGTATAACTACAATCCTGATTTGACATTTGAAGGATTTCTTCCAAATCCTAGGCGGAATTATGGTGCGATTACAAAAGCAATCACCACAGAGGTGGATTTTGACAGAACCAACATCGACTATATTGAATTTTGGCTTCTGGATCCATTTATCGAAGGAGAAAATGGAAAAGTACTTGATGGAGTGTTTAATCAGAATAATACTACCGGTGGAAAGATGTTCATCAATCTTGGAGACATCTCTGAGGACGTGATGAAGGATGGTCGGCATTCTTTTGAGAATGGACTTCCGGCTGACGGAGATCCTGCCGAGACAGGAATAAATGAGTGGGGTAGAATAACCCGTGAGCAATTTCTATTGCCGGCGTTTGACAATTCAGAGATCTCTCGGGTGAATCAGGACGTGGGGTTTGACGGATTGAAAAACGAGGACGAGGCTGCCTTTTTTCAGAATAATTTTTTAAATCGAATCACGGTTTCTCAAGCCGCTCGCACAGCCATCCAGCAAGATGTCTCCTCCGACTTATTTCAGTACTATTTGGATGAGCGATTTGATGCAAACAACATAAAAATCCTGGAACGCTATAAGAAATTCAATGGAATGGAGGGAAATACTCCAGTCACTGCCAACCAAAACCTCCCATATACGCCATCAGGTTCTAACCTTCCAGACAACGAAGATCTGAATACGGATAACACCATAAACGAACTCGAAAACTATTATGAATACGAATTGGATCTTCGCCCAGGGCAAATGGAAGTGGGTCGGAATTATATTGTCGATAAAGTCACCAGCACAGAAGGCGGTGAGAGTGTGGATTGGTTTCTGATCAGAATCCCGGTTCGGCAGCCGGACAGAGTTGAGGGAAATATCTCTGGATTCAAGTCGATTCGTTGGATTCGTACTTATTTGACAGACTTCGAGCAGCCGGTGGTGATGCGTATGGCAAACTTCCGGATGGTAGGTAGTCAGTGGCGTGTCTTTCAAGAATCCCTTTTTCAAAGAGGTTTTTTTGAAATTCCAGAGCCTGATAATTCTAATGTGACCGTGGATGTAGTGAGTATCGAAGAAAACAGCCAAGGAAGTGCAACTCAGAGTCCATACGTACTTCCTCCGGGAATCATCCGTGACCGAGACAATACTTCGACTGTGGAGCGAAGACTCAACGAGCAATCGCTCCGGGTATGCGTCGAGGATTTGCAAGCAAAAGATGCCCGTGCCGTATTCAAGAATGTGACGTTGGATTTAGTGCAATTTGAGCGAATCAAAATGTTTCTGCATGCAGATAGTGAAGATGCCCAAGACGGTGAGATCACTGCCTTTCTTAGATTGGGTACAGATTACACAGATAACTATTATGAGATCGAGGTTCCATTGATTATAACTCCCAAAGGCACCCGTGATCCACGACAAATATGGCCGTTGGAAAATGAAATTGATATTGCAATTCAAGAAATTGTAGGAGTCAAAGTAGCCCGAGATAACAATCGAGTACCACTAAATCTTCCCTTTTCGCAGCAAATCAGACAGTATAAAGTGACCGTAGTCGGCAGACCAGAATTGTCTCTATCGCAATCTTCGATGATTGGTATCCGGAATCCGGGATTGAACGGTGGCGGAAGTCGGAGCGTATGTGTCTGGGCCAATGAACTTCGCGTTACCGGCTTTACAAAATCAAATGGGTGGGCTGCAAATGCACTTATCAATGCGAAAATTGCGGATGTGGCAGTGGTCTCTGCCTCGATTCGTCACAACTCGATTGGATTTGGAGGCTTAGAAACCAGACTTTCGGAGCGCTCCAGAACCGCCACTACACAATATGACATCTCTACAAATGTGGAGATCCATAAGTTACTCCCAGAAGCCTTGGGCGTGAGTATTCCTTTTTACTTCAGTGTCGAAAACTCATCTACACGGCCAGAATACGATCCCTTGAATCCCGATGTGCCATTTGAAGTTGCCTTGCAGAAATTTGAAACCAATACTGAACGGGAGGCTTATCGAAAAATAGCCCTTGATCAGCTGAACCGAAGAAATATCAGTTTCAATAATGTCAGGAAAATCAAGACCAACCCCGAAGCAAAAAGTAGATTCTTCGATCTTAGTAATTTCGCTCTTTCTTATGCTTATGGCACTGTGACCCAGAGCAATGCTCAGATTCAGGATTATAACTTTAAAACCTATCGGGGAAATATTACCTACAGTTTTCAACCAAAACCAGTGACACTAGAGCCTTTCAAGAATTCTGAATTTTTGAATTCTCCTCATCTGAAATTGATCAAAGATTTCAACCTTAATTTATCACCGACATTAGTTTTGGCAAGAACGGATGTAGATCGCCAGTTTTTGAGATCCCAGTATCGGAATGATCAGCTGGGAACTTCGGGGGTAGATCCACTCTTTCAGAAAAGTTTCTTTATGAATCGGTTTTATACCGTCAACTGGGATTTGACCAAAAATCTTCGTGTAGACTATACTGCAAGCGTCTTAGCCGTGGTGGATGAACCACAGGGAGATTTGGACACAGAGCAAAAGTCCGACTCAGTTCGAAATAACTTTTGGAATTTTGGAAGAAGAACTAATTACAACCAAAACGCCACATTAAATTATACGATCCCTTTTGATAAGTCTCCCGTAACGGACTGGATAAGGGCAGAATACCGATATGGAACTACCTATACTTGGATGACCGGAGCAATCGGGCAAAAAGATACGCTGGGCAATTCAATTCAAAATACCAGAGATCAGTCTCTGATTGGAAAACTGGATTTGGTCAAACTTTATAACAAAAATAAAAAACTAGCTGCCTTGAATGCTCCAAAGCGACCAAGTATACCGGGTCGATCAAGCATTGCTGCCGAAGACACTATCGGTACCCCATTCACCAACAAAATCATCAAAGCTATGATGATGGTTAAAGAGTTTACTTTCAGTGTGGGAAAAATTGAAGGTACATTTCTGCCGGGATATATGCCTAATACCGGATTATTGGGAATGGATCGAGCGTTTAATAATCCTGGGCTCGGCTTCTTGTTTGGAAGTCAGGATGCCACGATACGAAATGATTTTGCCACCGCAGGAATCATGGCTCCAAGTGCAGAGTTAACTCAGCTTTTTTCTCAAAACAGAGCTGTAAATATGAGATTTGGAAGCATTGTGGAGCCTTTTCCAGATTTCAGAATTACACTAAATGCTACCAAACGGGAAGTAGGGAATTATCAGGAGATTTTCAGAAACTCCGCAGACAATCCCGGACAATTCCTTTCCATCAGTCCTAATCGTCTAGGGGCATATAGCATTACCACAATCATGCTAGGTACGACTTTCAGTAGAGATGACTTCGATAATGTTTCGCCGCTATTTACAGACTTTGAAACTAACCGGGCAATCATCAAATCCAGACTTGAAAGCCAAGTCTCGGGAGGTGAATTTGCCATTAATGGCCAAGACGTATTGATCCCATCTTTTATAGCCGCTTACCGAGGTAAGAGTGCTTCAGACATTAACTTAAATCCTTTTCCAAAAACACCCTTACCTAATTGGCGCTTGGACTATAGAGGACTTTCGAGATTGAATGGGCTCAAGGATATCTTTAGCAGTATTAATATTACTCATGCATACGAGTCCAACTATGATGCAAGTAATTTTTCCAATTCACTCCAGTATCAGCGAGGGCTGGAGCTATTCAATACACTACAAAATATCCCTATCGCAAATGAAATAAATGAAACGGGTCAGTTTATACCAATATATGTGTTAAGCCAAATAGTACTTTCAGAAAGATTCAGTCCATTGATTGGCATTGATCTATTGACCAAAGACCGATTGAATATTGCCATCAATTACAATAAGGAACGTACACTTGGACTGAATTTTTCAAACGCTCAAGTTAACGAGCAACGTAGCAATGATATCGGAATCAACATAGGATATATCAAGGCGGGAATGAAGATCCCCATCAAAATCCGTGGGAAACAAACTGTCTTGAAAAATGATCTACAATTCAGAATGGATACCCGATTCGTAGATACACGAACCGTACAGCGTAAAATCGAAGAAGGAAGCACCATTACCAACGGTAATCTAAGCATTCAAATTAGGCCAACAGTAAGTTACCTAATCAATCAAAACCTTAATTTGACTTTCTATTTTGATCGAACTATCAATGACCCAAGAATTACAACGGCATTTAGGCGAGCGTCTACCGCTTTTGGCGGACAATTGAGATTTAATTTATCTCAATAGATTTCAAACTTGTTTTAATCCTGTTATTTTTGAGTGTTTATAAACAAATAATACCAAATGAATTTTCCTCAAGAATTGAAGTACACCAAAGACCACGAGTGGGTAAGAATAGAAGGTGATGTAGCCACTATCGGCATCACCGAATTTGCAGCTGGCGAGCTTGGAGATATTGTCTATGTAGAAGTTGAGACTATTGGTGATTCCCTTGAGCCTGGAGCAGTCTTTGGTTCAGTAGAAGCAGTAAAAACTGTTTCAGATCTATTTATGCCAATCAAAGGTGAGATTTTAGAATTGAACTCTGAGCTTGAGGGCAATCCTGAGATGGTAAATGAGTCACCTTACGAAAACGGCTGGATGATCAAAGTGAAAATCTCAGGAGATCTTCCTGACGACTTGCTTTCTGCTTCTGAATACTCAGAGTTAGTAGGAAACTAAAATAAAAGGTGACACGAAAAATTCTGGCTATAAGTTGGCTCGTAATTATTATGATAGCCATGCTTACTCCCGGAGAAAAACTGCCTGATATTCATTATTTCGATCTTCAGGACAAACTCATTCACTTAATTTGCTTTGGAGGATTGAGTTTTCTGTGGGCAGGCGTTGGATTCAAAAGATCAGAGTACGATGAAAATCGAAGAAAATTGATGATTAATTTTATTTTATTCGGAATTCTCGCAGGAATAATTCTCGAAAGCCTTCAGTACTTTATTCCGAACCGCACCTTTGACATTATGGACATGATTGTCAATGAAATAGGTGGAATTTTAGGTTTCTTAGCATATTTTAAGATTCCTACTGCCAAGTTCGGCTTGGATTAATGCTTTATAATTATTAAAATTGTTAGGCTAAAAAGAAAAAAATTAACCAATAATAAACAATCTCAAAATGGAAGCAAAAAAGACTCCAAGCGCTGACTTAACCAGAAAATCAGGAATGTTCCTGAATCTTGGTTTGGCAGTAGCTGTAGGCGCGACTTTTCTAGCCTTTGAGTATAAGTCATTTGACGACGGTTCTTTGAAGGACCTTGGTCAGGTAACTGACAACTTTGAAGAATTGCTAGATATTCCGATCACAGAACAACCACCACCACCACCGCCACCACCGGTAGAGCAACCAATAATCGAAGAAATTCCTGATGAGATTGAAATCGAAGACAAAATCGAAGTAAATTTTGATGTCGATGTCAAAGAAACTACAGTAATCAAGGAAGTTATAATTGCTGATGCTCCGGTGGTCGAAAGAGCAGACGAAATCTTTGACGTAGTGGAAACTCAGCCAAATCCTCCCGGAGGAATGTCAGGTTGGAACGCTTACCTTTCTAAAAATCTAAAGTATCCAACTCAGGCCCGAAGAATGGGTATTGAAGGAACAGTAATCGTAGTATTCGTTGTGAATACTGATGGTTCTATCCAAGATGTGGATGTATTGAGAGGTATTGGAGGAGGTTGCGATGAGGAAGCTATCAAAGTAGTAAGTGCTGCCCCTAAGTGGGAACCAGGTAAGCAGAGAGGACGACCTGTTCGTACTCGAATGAGACTACCGATTCGATTCAAACTAAGTTAAAATATAAACCCCGAAAGTTTCGGGGTTTTTTTTTGTCTATTTTTTAACGACTTTTAAATTAGTTAAAATGTGTTAGTGGATTAGTGTTCTTCGGTTTTGATATTTAATTTATATAAGTAGTTTTTTACAACCTAAATCAAATACTTATGGAATTAAAGAAAAACCATCGCTTAGACCTCAAAAAGTGGTCTACAGCATTTACCAATTTTGGATTGATCCTGAGCATTACTCTTGTTTTAGTGGCTTTTGAATGGAAAGCTTATGATAATTTCGAGATTAAGGATTTCACCGGAAACTCAGAAACTTGGGATATACCTGAGGTGCCAATCACAATTCAGACTCCTCCTCCTCCCCCTAGTATTCCGATAGAAATAATTGTAAAACCGGATGATATAGAAATTGACATTAAAGCCGATCTACTTATAGATATCGACTTCAATGAAAAAAAAGCTCCGGTAGAAATTATATTAGAAGGGCCACCCACTATTGAGATTCCAGATGAAATTATAGATTTTGTAGAACTTCAGGCTTCTTTCAAAGGCGGAATGGATGCATGGTATACCTACCTAAAGAAAAACTTGACTTACCCAAGTCAAGCAAGGCGAATGGCTATTGAAGGAACGGTCATAATCCGCTTTGTGGTAAATACAGATGGGTCGATTCAGGATGTAGAAGTACTTAGATCCATCGGAGCTGGTTGTGATGAAATAGCAAAAAAGGTAATTGAGAACTCTCCAAGTTGGAACCCTGGAATCGTGAGAGACAGACCGGTGAGATCCAGAATGACCATGCCAATTCGCTTCCGACTTAATTAGATGGATTAATTCTTCGATTATGATAGGAGCTTTTATCTTGGAATAATTGCTCCTATTTTTTTACATTGGTATCATAAATGCTATTCTACCAATGTCACAGTCCATCCTCAGCACTCTATTCCTATTCATCTTATTTGCTCAGTGTAATCCGCCAGAATCAGACTACGATATTCTGATTCTGAATGGGGTGGTATATGATGGAAGTGGCAATGAACCGAGTCGAGTGGACATAGGAATCCGACAAGATCAGATTGTAGCAATCGGAGACCTGACTTCTGCCTCTTCCATGCGGACAATTGTTGCTACAGATCTAGTCATTTCTCCGGGTTTCATTGATATGCACACACATTTGGAACCATTGATGGAGATGCCTCTTGCCGAAAGTTTGGTAAGACAAGGAGTCACTTTAGCTTTAGGAGGCCCGGATGGCGGAAGCCCTTGGCCACTTGGAGCATACTTGGATTCACTTTCCAAAATAGATTTAGGGCTAAATGTAGCTTATCTCATTGGTCACAATACCATTCGGAAGGAAGTCATGGGACTAGCCAATCGCCAACCTTCTGCTGAAGAACTTGATCTCATGGAAAGCTATGTGCAGCAAGCGATGTATGAAGGTGCATTTGGGATTTCTACAGGACTTAAATACCTACCTGGAACCTTTGCTGAAGTCGATGAGATAATTGCGTTGTCAAAAGTAGCTGCTACTGAAAAGGGAATTTATACCTCACATTTACGTGAAGAAGGGCTGGGACTTTTGGAAGCCGTAAAAGAGGCAATTTACGTATCTCAAGAAGCTAAAATTCCGGTAGTACTTACCCACCATAAGGCCATCGGCATCAAAATGTGGGGTGCAAGTATCCAAACTTTAGCCTTGGTGGACTCCGCTAGAACTAATGGTCTGGATATCATGATGGATCAATATCCTTATACCGCCAGCCATACCGGAATTAGTGTTTTGATCCCCAGCTGGGCTATGGAAGGTGGAGATTTCAGGAAAAGAGTAGAAAATCCAGCACTTAAGGACAGTATCAAACAGGGAGTAATTTTTAATATACTCAATGACCGAGGAGGAGAAGATCTTAACAGAATCCAGTTTTCCAGAGTAGAATGGGATGAAAGCTTGGAAGGAAAGACGCTAAAAGACTGGGTAATTCGGGAAGGTCTGGAACCAACTATTGAAAATGGAGCAGAGTTAGTTATTCGTGCTCAGATCAACGGCGGAACGGGGACCATCTACCATGCCATGGACGAAAAAGACGTAGAACGAATCATGAAACATCCAATGACTATGATAGGATCAGATGGCAGACTTTCAAGACCGGGTGAAGGTCATCCACACCCAAGAGCTTATGGAACTTTTCCCCGTGTTTTGGGCTATTACGTGAGGGAAAAGAAAATAATTTCTTTAGCGGAGGCAATACATAAAATGACCGGCCTATCTGCCAAGCGATTGGGACTGACTGATCGAGGTATTATCAAAGCAGGTGCAAAAGCTGACATCACTATCTTCAATCCTGAAACGATTATTGACAAATCAGAATTCACTGATCCACATCAATATCCGGAGGGTATAGAATACGTGATCTTAAATGGAGAAATCGTTATTAATCAGGGGAAATATCTAGCTGTACCAGCAGGAAAGGTAATTCGGAAAAAGAGACCGAATTAAAGGACATTTAAAGTTTGTTCTTTAATTTTTTCCAACTCATCCTTCATCAAGATAACATGCTTTTGCATTCCTGCATCATTCGCTTTTGACCCTATGGTGTTTATTTCACGACCTATTTCCTGACTGATGAATCCGAGTTTTTTACCTTGCATTGATTCCTCCATTATTGATTTGGAAAAATATTTCAAATGTGTATCCAGTCGAACCAGTTCTTCTGTGATGTCTAATTTTTCAAAATAATAAATTAGCTCCTGCTCAAATCGGTTGGCATCAAAGGAAGTTTCATCCAACCACTCTTTGAAATGATTTCTGATTTTGTCTTTGATTTTAGTTTTACGAGTACCCTCATCTTGTTTGATCTGATCCAATCCAAGAGCAATCGTTTCGATATTTTCGATTAGTTTTTCATAAAGTGAATTCCCTTCGTCTTGTCGGAATTTATCGCATTTGTTCAGCGCTTCGGTGATTACTTTCTTGATTGCTATCCAATCTCCTTCGTCTTCCTTTTCTTCTGAGTTAACTTGAGAAATCACGTTTGGAGATTGCAAGGCTAGTTTAAAAAGATCTGGGGTTGACTCATCGACCAGCGAGGCTAAACCTTTATATTTTTCATAGAAAAGTCTGAACAGTCCTTCATTGATTGCAACAGGAAGATCCACTGATCCCTTGGTAGAAAAATCTATGGAAATGCTAACCTTTCCTCTATCTAGGATCGATTGAGCAAGGTTTCTTATCTCCAATTCCTTGTCAGAAAACTGTCTTGGACTTCTAATAGATAGGTCTAAAAACTTTGAATTAAGCGAACGGACCTCAACTTGAATAATATAGTGGTTATTTTCAAAGCCGGCATTTCCGTAGCCGGTCATAGATTTGATCATAATGTTGTTTAGAAATTGAAACCTAAAGTTACATAAAACCTTAAATCTTCCGTAGCATAGTTTCTCACAGGCCGTGCGACGTCAAACTTGACATAGTAATTCAGCAAGACTGTTCTTAAGCCTGCACCATAGCTTTGGAGCCAAGGATTACTGAAATTGTTCAAGGTGATCGTGAATGGTGAGCCTTCCGTATTAATCACTTCTGTATTTTGATCATTCACTTTTTCCCACGGTGCAAAATCATTCCAAGCGGAACCCACGTCGTAAAATCCAACCAATTGGAAGTTTTTGATAAAGTTAGAAGTAATATTTCCTCTAGTTAAGTATGAGAATACAGGGATTCGGAGCTCTGAAGTGAATGTAATTACATTTCTACCTCTAATCTCATCGTAGTCATACCCTCTCAAATCTACAAAATCTGCAAAGAGAATATTGGAGTTTTCCATTCCTGTAGGGTTACGAACAGGCGAGGATTCCGGTCTGTTTGACGGTGGTTGATAGAAATCATTAAAAAGCCAATTATCCATTCCTCCTACAAGATAGGTTTGGGGATTATTACCCATAAATGAGCCCACATATAGTCTAGACGCAAATATAATATTTTTATGAATACGTTGATAATTTCGAATATCAGCATAAAAATTACTGAATGATCGACTGGAATTATTTAATGAGCTGAATTGAGCATATCCAATCTTGGCTTTAAAACCTGCTTGAGAATAAAGCCCTAATTGCTCCGTTCGGTCAAATACGAGTTCTGCTCTTCCACCAATGTAATTCACATCCACCCTGTTCTGATCTGGATCCGTTCCCAAAGTTAAAGAATCCCTATTCAGATTAAAATACTGTGTTTTTGCTATAAAAGGGGAAATCGAAACTCTGGAATTTGCACTCAAAGGATACGAAAAACCAGCCTCTACTTTGGTTAAAATATATTTTTGAAATGAAATTCCTTCCTCAATTTTAATTGTGCGTCTGTCAAATCTACCTTTGAAGTCAATGCGGCTTTTCAGATACTCATATTCGAAAAATAAATCTCCACCCGACGAAAAATCAAGAGAAGTCATCAACCCGGCATGAAATGAATGATTGTCCAAGAGATCAGTCATTTTTCCGGTAAGGTTAATTCCAAATCCTCTAAGAGGATCTACCACGAATCGCGTGTTGAGGTTATTGATAAAAAACTGAGGTTCCATTTGACGTGGACCGGTCACTCTTTTCTGCAAGCTTTGCTTACGAAATGTTTCAAGTAGGTTTATTTTGTTTCCTTGTCCCTGACTTGGTTCACGTGCAAACGTGGTAGGTGGGAGTACATCAAAAGTATAATTTTCAGTATCTATTCCTCTTTTTGACTCAAAACTTAAGCGCTTCACGTCTATAGAAGTTGTAGTGTTTTTTGAAGTGGTATCTATTTCTACAATAGATTTTTCTATCACCGGCGGTAATGTTGGCTTAAGTACACTTACTCTCTCCCGTGCTTCCCGATCTTCCATCAATCTTCTAGTAGCTAATCGCTCATTTAAGGTTTTAGCTTGCTCCAATTGCACTCTGGGGGTACTGGGAGTGAATTGATCTGAATTAGAAAAGCTTTCGACGATTAAGAAACTCTCTCGCCCGTCTCTTACTGAATAGGCGATTTTGTTCATTCTACTATTCACATCAAAAGCCTCTATGCTTTTGTTATATGCAGATATTTGGTTCGACACTTGATTCCCAATATTCAATCTCATTAAGTTGTTTATTCCACTCAAATCACTCAAATAAACAATCATATTGGGATTAATTTTCCTTGCATCCAAATTCTTGCTATTCGAATTGGTCAGTTGCGTGGTCAGTACTGAATCTGTCACCACAGCCATGTAAAGATTTAAGTAATCAGGATATACTTTTAGATCAAGTGGCTTGCCTGCCAATGAGTCTGGCATATCTATTTTGTTGGAAGAATATATAATAGTTGAATCATTCAGAAACATCGGTGACACGTCATCAAACTGATCATTTGTCAATCTTTTACCTTGCCCACGGGTGTTTAAAGTATAGATGTCTGATTTGCCATTGGATATTGCGGAAAGAGTCATATTCTTCCCCGTACTGTTAAAGTCCAAACTCAGTATTTGAGTAATATTTCTTAAAAAGATTTTATCCTGAGTGGTCCCGTCAATCGACCTTAGCCGAAGCGTAGTAGTTCCCCTCTTAAATGATGCAATGGCAATATTTGCTGAATCGCGCCAAGCTATAACTGGAGCTAAAAAATTTGGAGTCTGATCATCCAATGATGTTCCGCCAGCAAAAACAGTTTGTTCTTCACCTGTGGATACATCTCTGACTTGAACCTTAAATCTACCTCCGTTATTAATCACATATGCCAGATTTAATCCATCAGGACTGAATTTCACGTCATTAATCATACCGATTACTCTCGGTGAAGTCTCTGCCACAGCAGACTCACGATTCACATCTTTGAAATTGTTTTTTACCTGGGCGTTGACCGCTTGGTAATAATTTTTCCAATCCTCAGTAAAAGTTTTATAATTCAGCCCTACCGTGTTAGCTATGCTATTTTCCTCATTTCGGTTGATTCTGGATAAATTAAGAATACTCGAAATGTATCTTCTTCCATATTTCTCAGCGATATAGTTCCAGATAGACTGACCCACCAATGCTGCCTCACGTTCTTTCAACTTAAGAATTTTTGGTTTTTCTTCCTCTTGGAAAAAGTGACGAATGTAGTCATCCATTTCCCGACTCCAACCTTTAGCCAAGTAGAGCGCAATACCATCCAAGTACCACTCTGGAAATGAATTCATCAAATTGGACTGAAAAGCATCCGACACCGAGGATCCATAGAGCATTTCTTCTATGATGACTTTGGATGTCCCATAAATCAAATCTTGCTTTAAATTGTCTATTTGCCCTTTATAAGAAACCTCAGCAATCAATCGATTAAAATTGGTTTGTCCTTCCTCATTGAACTGTTCTTTATTCAAACCCAAATTACTTTGTAATAGCTCCTCGGGAGAGTTGTAGATATAGATTCGTGGTTTGGTATATGCGACATAACCAATCATCTGAGTGAGCCGGTCAAATTCTGCTTCAAGATATTCTATCGCTATTTTAGCATTGGGTCCACCCCGATCGTAGTAGTATACTTCGAAATTATTGGAGGTGTAAAAATACCATTCGAATTGCTGGTGTTGAAGTCTATTTTTCCCGAAACGATCTTGGTCAAATTGAGCAAGGGCGAGAAAAGAATTAAACCATAGGCCGGCGAAAACTACTATTCGGAACAGGTTATATCGCATTCGTATTGCTGAAAGATGATTTAAATATAATTAAAATAACGGGCTATGTCTACTTCCTTTTCTAATGGAGATTCACTCAATAAAAACCCAGTCATTAATTTACTGAAATATGGGATAAGAGATACTCCTTTGGCTCCGAAACCATTGAAGATATAAACGTCCTGAGCATGGGGATGTTTACCTAACAATGGTTTTCGGTCTCTCGTTGCAGGTCTAATTCCCGTTTTATGACTACAAATCTCTTCAACTGGACATCTAACCAAATCAGTTAACCTCCCAAGAATTTCATTCTTAGCACTTTCGGTTGCCCCTTCTTCCAAATCGTGCTTGGAATATGTGGAGCCTACTCTAAAAATATTATGTCCCAAATTAACTCGAAATACACCTCTATTTACGATAAACGGTGGATCATAGCTTTGTTTAACTTCCAATATTTCACCTTTAACAGGGTCGAAGGGAAGGTATCCAAAAAACTTTGATTTCATCGCTCCCAGCCCATTGCAATATATCAACGATGTAGCCTCAAAATCCTTATACTGCCAACAATCAGCAGTTGAAACAAGTAGATCTTCACAAAATTCTTCCTGAATCAATTCCTTTTTGAAATACTCATTCATTGCATCCAAGAGCGTTGGTATCTGGAGCCATCCCGAGTTCTTCAGCATCACACCTCCGTAATGATCAAAGAGAAATTCGGATTGGCTGGTCGTGAAAATCTCTTCCAAAAAATCTGAAAATGCTGGATTGGCACTATTTCCCATCCATTCATTTTGCTCTTCTATCGATAGAAATGGACGATAAATCGATTGTGCTATGAGAAATTTCTCTCCAGTAATCTGCTCCAGTTCACGATAAAGTGGCTCAATCTCCGCAAATAGCTGATCTGCTTTCCAGGTTTTAACCATCTTACGGCCCGTTACAGGATTATACAACCCTGCAGCGATTCTACTGGACTGATTTGAACTTGGAAGATCGATGATTCTGATTTTCTTACCAGCCTTCTTCAATCTATATCCAAGAATAATACCGGCTATTCCACCTCCGATTAATAAAAAATCGATTTTCATAATCCAAATTAAAGGTATAATTCTTTATTTTGCTTCCTTACTGCCAACATTTCCCATGCTACAAATTAAGTCTTTTACTTTTAACCCATTCCAGGAAAACACCTATTTGATCTATGATAATACTAGAGAAGCTACTCTTATTGATCCCGGTTGCTTTGATTCCTCCGAGCAACTCGAGTTACTGAGTTTCATTTCTCAAGAAAAACTAAAAGTTGTCCAATTGATTAACACCCATTGCCATGTGGACCATGTGTTGGGAAATGCCTGGGCTAAGAAGACCTTCGGGGTCAGATTAGGGATTCACAAAAACGAAATACCGGTTCTCAAGTCTGTGGAAGTGTATGCTCCCACTTATGGACTTACAGCCTATCAGCCCTCCGAGGCAGATTATTTTTTAGAAGAAGGTGAAATCCTTCAAGTCGGGAAAGAAAAGCTCGCAATCATATTCGTACCAGGACATGCCCCGGGACATTTGGTGTTTTACCACGAAGGTTCTCATCAGGCAATTGCCGGGGACACCTTATTTAGAGGAAGTATCGGACGGACTGATCTTCCTGGTGGAAATCACGATCTGTTACTTTCTAAGATTAAATCCGAGTTATTCACCCTCCCTGAGAAGACGACAATATATCCCGGACATGGTCCCGAAACTACCATCGGCTTTGAGAAAATAAATAATCCATTCGTAGGCAAATCGGCACGCTCTTGAACCTAAAAACACAAATCCCCAATGCCTTTACCTTACTCAATCTCCTTTCCGGAGTTATTGGAATAGTCTGGGTACTCCATGGAAACGTCCTTTCAGGAGCTTATTTTATTTTGATCAGCGCGGGATTAGATTTTTTCGACGGATTTGCGGCCAGAATATTAAAAGTCCCAAGTGAAATCGGAAAGCAACTAGACTCTTTGGCTGATCTGGTGTCATTTGGTGTCCTTCCGGGATTTATTTTATATCAAATGGTCAGCGAGCAATCCCAGGCGGATTGGTATCCTTATCTGACCTTGATCGTGCCTTTGCTTTCAGCTTACCGACTGGCCAAATTTAATATCGATACCCGTCAATCTGACCAATTTATAGGTCTTCCAACGCCTGCTAATGCACTTTTTATCAGTACGCTTCCCTATTTCGTAATCCGATGGCATGAGATTGGAGTATGGCTTTCCTCTCCCCTTGTGCTTGTGGTTACAGCTTGGGTGATGGCTATCTTATTGGTCGTTGAGCTTCCACTGATTGCCTTGAAGTTCAAAAGCTTTTCCTTTGCAAAAAATGTATTTCGCTATTTTTTGATCCTTGTTAGCATTGGACTAGTTATCCCATTTGGATTAGCTGGTATACCGATAGTGATATTGGCATACATAGGACTATCAATCATCGAAAATGAAAAACAACGGCAATGACTGGATTTCAGTCAAATTTATTTTTAACATATCTGATCTTTTGGATTCTGATTCCAAATGCGCAGTCGCAGGAGCAATTTTTTAAGTTTAAAGTTTCGAAAGAAGGAATTTATCATCTTACCACTAATCAAGTACAATCATTAGGAGCTACCACTATTTCAGAAATCTCAGTTTTTGGGTATCCTGGCATGCTTCCACAATTGGTAGATAGTGCCTACTTGAATCTTCAAGAGATCCCAGGACAAGAAAAAGATGGAAAGCTTTATTTCTACCTTTCATCACCTCACACCTATATTCATAATGAATCTGATGATCTAATATACAAACACCATTTATTCAGTGATTCACTCAGCTTTTTAATTGCAAAAAATTCAACTCCAAAGAGAGTACAATCACTCAAAGGAGAATCGGTCATAGAAACTCCTTCTCTATTCTATCAATGGAATTTCTTGAAAGAGAATGAAAATAATATTTTGAATTCAGGTCGAATATGGTACTCTAAATCACTGGCTCCAGGAGTGACGCGCGGATATGCTTTTGCACTTCAAATCGATAATAATGAGCTTTGGAAAGTTAGAGGAACATTAATGAGTCAATCCTTAACTGCCTCTAATTTAGCTGTGTATGTGGATGATTTGGTGATTTCCAATGCTGACTTTTCACCCATTCCGAATAGCATCTATGGTATCAAAGGAAAAGAAACTAGTATAAAGGAAAATTTTAGACCGTCAGGAAATAAAGTAGATCGAATTCGGATCACATTTCAATCTTCAGACAGGAATGCCTCGGGATATTTTGACTACTTGGGGTTTGGGATTCCCAGCTCAGGAATAGGGATAAAAGCAGGTATTTATTCCAAATCAAAAAAAGATAAAAGTAATATTCGGCCCTCGCAAGGACTTTCAGTATGGGAAATCAGTGATTTTTTTGATCCCAATCCATTGGATTTTTCCGATGGAAATTTATTTGAAGTAAAAAAAATAGTGGTCTTCGACCCGGAAAAATCTTCTTTGATCCAAGAAATAAAACCAGCAAAAATGACTTTGCGAAATCTGGGGGCGTGGCCAGAGTTACTGATTATTTCGCCTGCAGTTTTTACAAGTTCAGCTGAAAAGCTACGAGTTCATAAGCTGGGAAGAGGGGTTTTCGCCGAGGTAGTTTATTTAGAAGAGATTTATGACAGTTTCGGATATGGAAATAGGGATCTGAATGCGATTCGAAATATGATTGCTTGGCATTTTCAATATGGAAAGAATCTTAAAAATGTCCTAATTTTGGGTAAAGGTACTTTTGATTACAGGGGCAAGCTCGGAGGAAGGCCAAATCTAGTCCCGATCTATACCAGCAGAAACAGCCTCAATCCTTTGGCTACTTTTAGTTCGGATGATTATTTAGGACTAGTAGACTGGGGTCAGGGCATCTGGGAAGAAAGTTACGAAGGAGATGAAATCATGCAAATTGGCATAGGTCGGATTCCGGTAATTACCCCACAAGAAGCTGCCATTGTGGTCGATAAAATCATTCAATACGAAGAAAACCCAGTTCCCGGAGATTGGAAGAAAACCATCACTTTCATGGCAGATGATGCTGACAACAATATTCACCTTAGGGACTCAGAGACACACTCCGCCACCATTAGAAAAAATAATCCCGAATTCAAAGAACGGAAACTTTATTTAGACCGCTACCCTCAACTATCGAATGGCAACAGACAAGAGTCGCCAGCAGCCAAGGAAGCACTCGAAAAACTACTCCAAACCGGGACCCTATTTATGAATTATGTAGGTCACGGTAATGAGACAACTCTTACTGCTGAGGAAGTTTTTATGGTCGCTGATATTCAAAATTGGGCAAACCAAGACAAGCTCGCCTTGTGGGTGACCGCAACCTGTGAATTTGGAAGACATGATAGCCCATTTATTAGATCCGCAGCCGAGGAACTTCTTATTGCACCAAAAAAGGGAGCGATTGGACTTTTGACGACTGGAAGACCTGTTTTCAGCAGTGTTAATTTCTCCATCAATGAAGCATTTATAGCCAACTTGTTTGAGACGACAAATGGACTCTACCAAGATTTGGGCTCCATCTTCAAAAACACCAAGAACCAAAGCTTGAACGGGCCACTCAATCGAAATTTCAGTTTGCTAGGCGACCCCAGTATGCGATTGGCTGCTCCCGAATTGGCGATTGAATTCACTTCTTTCAAAGATCCTGAATCGGGGAATGATTTGGATACGCTTTCTGCCTTTCAATTGGTAGAATTCGAAGCCGAAGTCACGGATCCATTTTCCAAAAAACCAGTGATGGATTTTGATGGAAATTACAAAATTGAACTCAGAGACAAGTCGATACCCGTAGCCACATTAGGTGATGAGAGTATTGCATCACAATTTCAAGAAGAGTCTGTTTTATTATTTCAGGGAAGTGGTGAGATTAATTCAGGAAAAATGAAGGGGCGATTAATCTTACCAAAGAATAGCAATCCTGAGTTTGGAAAAGGTCATTTCCGAATTATAGGAAAAGAAAATTCAAGCCTGTTGGAAGCTTACGGAGAGGCTCAGCCGATAATCGGTGGTGCATTGAGTACCAAACCAACTGATGCAACAGGCCCAGTAATCTTACCTTCATTTGGTGAAAGAGAGAATTCTAAATTCAATTTTCCTTCAACTACAATTCCTCTTTATGTCTCATTTCTAGACGAAAGCGGGATTAACATTTCAAATCTATCCCTTGGTGAATTACTTCAAGTACAAGTAAATGATAATCCACCTCAGCTTATCTATGATTTATTCATTGCTGAGTCAGGCTCTTTCAAAAAAGGAAGTGTGGAGCTTTCGCTGGAAGGATTCCAAGAAGGTGAAAATACGGTAATCTTTAAGGCTTGGGATAATGTCGGAAATGGAAGTGCTTTAGAACAAAAAATTCGTGTGGAGGGTAGTGAGAGATTACAAATTCTCAGGCACGTGACATTTCCAAATCCAACAGAATCTGAAAGTAATTTCATTATATTACATAACAGATCTGGTGAAAACTTACAACTCACGCTCTCAGTTTACAATTTGAATGGACAAATACTATTAACAGAAAGTAATCGTTACGTCAAGGCTAATGCTGAGATCAGTGGATTGACTTGGATTTTTTCACAAAGTCAATCCAAATATCCCGCAAAAGGAACTTATATTTACAAACTATCGCTTAAATCAGAAAATGACTCTTCATCTGATACAGTAAGTGGAAAAATCGTGATTCAATGAAAATAATGGCCATTTTGCATAAGAAAAATTTTCTTCTAGGAGTTTTTGTTCTGGCTACATTTACAACTTATGCTCAAAATAGTGTGATCATTTCCGGGCAAGACCCAAGTCGAAGAGTCATTATTACAGCGGTTCCCTTTTTAAATTTCGCACCAGATTCCCGCCATTCTGCAATGGGTGACGTAGGAGTCGCCACTACGCCTGACGTTAATTCAGCACATTGGAATTCTGGTAAACTGGCCTTCGTTGATCAAAAAATGGGGTTTTCTTTATCCTATTCCCCTTGGTTAGGCAAACTTGTCAATGACATGTCGGTTAGTTACCTGACTGGGTTTTTCAAAATTGATGATAATTCGGCATTTGGCTTTGACCTTCGTTATTTCAATATGGGAGACGTACAGCTAACTGACGGACAGGGAAATCCACTGGGTGAATTCAATCCAAGAGATATTGCCATTGGCGGTACCTACTCCAGAAAGCTTTCTTCAAATCTTGGCTTGGGAATCTCTGCCAGATTTATTCATTCCAATCTCTCCGGAAGCATATCTTCGGTAGGTGGCAGCGAGAGTCGACCGGGAATTAGTGTCGGTACGGATGTAGGCCTTTTCTACACCAAACCAATTTTTGCCGGGACCAAAGAAGGCAACTTTTCTTGGGGTGTAAATTTATCCAACATTGGCCCAAAAATAACCTATAATTCAGCTGATGACTTAGACTACATCCCAACAAATCTAAGAATTGGAACAGCTTATTCCTTAAATTTAGACCCGCTTAACACTATCACTTTTGCACTTGATTTCAATAAACTACTTGTTCCGACGCCACCTATTTATGCTACCAATGAGGATGGCTCTTTAGAAACTGATGGAAACAATAACTTGATAATCGAATCCGGAAAAGACCCCAATCGACCGTTAATTTCAGGTATGTTTGGTTCTTTTACTGATGCTCCAAGAGGATTCTCGGAAGAAATGCAGGAGATCGTGATTTCATTTGGAGTCGAGTACATGTACAATGAAAAATTTGCCGTCCGCACGGGTTACTTCTACGAAAATCCTAATAAGGGCGGAAGGAGATACTTTACTATGGGTGTTGGTTTTGACTTGAAAAAACTTGGATTTGACTTTTCTTACCTCGTGCCACAGACTCAAAATCACCCATTGGCAGAGACTCTCAGATTTTCCCTTCTTTATACCATTCCCAACAATTAATGATTTTAGATCGATCAAAAGCTCCTGAATTTCAGATTCCGGATGATTTTGAATTAGAGGCCCCGCAAGAGTTTATTCTTTCGAATAATGCTCGGTTGTTTTTTGTAAAAACACCAGGTATTGAAGCAGTAAAAATGGAGGTGGTTTCCAAAAGCAGACGTGGATCGCTTCCTTTGTCTAAATCGCTTGTGCCCACTTTTACGCTTCAAATGCTTCAGGAAGGCACGAAGACTAAATCAGGAGAAGAAATAGCAGAATTCTTTGATTCTCATGCCTCTGAGATCAGTCCTATTGTTTCTTATTCGTATGAAGGGCTTAGCCTTATTAGTACCAAGAAACATATTTTCGAGATTTTGCCCTTGTTTTATGAGTTGTTTACGGATGCAACTTTCCCTCGGGACTCATTGGAAAAGCGAAAATCGCAACGTAAACTCAGCATCAAATTAAATAATGAGAAAACTGCTTCTAAGGCAAATCAACTATTCACGAAATCTCTCTTTGGATTTGAACATCCTTTCGGTGCTGAAATTGGAAAGGTAGAAGTAGATGAAATCAACTCTGAGCTCCTGCAGTATTACTACGAAAATCATCTGTGGAATTCTCTGGAGATTTTCGTGACATGCGATTTGAATGATCAGGAACTCCAGAATCTCCAACTTGGACTGCAAAATCTTCCAAACCGACTTACTCCTGTCCAAGCCGAGGAAAGTGCAGTTAACTCTAATCTTGGTGAGATTGAATCCCGGCCAGATTCGGTGCAATCCAGCATCCGACTTGGCGGCTGGTCCATTCCAAAAAAACATCCTGACTTTATCGCTTTAAGCGTTTTTAATACAATATTGGGTGGATATTTTGGATCGAGACTTATCAAAAATATAAGAGAAGACAAAGGACATACATATGGAATTCAAAGCTCTCTAGCTGAAATCGGCAATTACAATTACTGGGTGATAAGTGCCGATGTGCAAAAAGCCTTTTACTTGGAAGTAATCGAAGAAATCTATTTTGAGATTCGGAATTTGGTGGACAATCAACTGGGTGCAGATGAACTGGAAGTAGTCCGCAATTATATGATTGGTCAGATGCTGTCATCTTTCAGCTCTTCTTTTGACCTGTTGGACCGATTCAAATCAGTCCATTATTCAGACCTAAATTTTGATTACTATCGTGAAAAACTAAATTTTCTAAAGAATTTTACAGCAGAAGATATTCAAAAAATGGGCGAAAAGTATTTTTCAAATCCACCGTTTATTGAAGTGATCGTAGGTTAATCAAGCAATTGTGACATAAAGCCAAGACAAGTCAAATCGCTTTTTAAGCCACAATTTATAAAAGGTAAATCTCAACCCTTTCAAGCCTATCTCTTTTCCAAGCTTCACAAATCCAGCGGCCGGTTCAAAATTAGCCGACCACAACGCATGCTTTAACTCATGGAGTACTCGCTTGCCTAAGGCAATATCCTCCTCCGGATAAATATTCATTTGTCTGATTTTTTCACAGACAAGTAATGTACTAGGAAGCATTTTAGATTTATAGCGCTCATACTGGCCAGCAGAGAGAGAATTGCGGTGCTTTCGTTTCAGTACTCCTACATGATCCGAAAATACAACAGGATGTTTTCTTGCCAATCGGAGCTGTATATCAAAATCCTCATAAAACAAGCGAGAATCATACCCTCCAGCATTTTTAAGAATCTTTGCATTGAACACAATAGTAGGCGAGCAAATATAGTTTTGGGAAATTAATATTTCATATAATTCCCCCTGTCTGATTTCTTCATATAATTCCCCTGTGTTAAATCGTCTGTAAAACGTCTTTATATACCCTTCAGAAGATAAAATATATGCATCGGAATACACGAAGGCAGCATCGTATGCCCGCCTTAATTTGCTTATCGAAAGCGACAGATGATCTGGATAAAGCACGTCATCACCCGACAAATCCACTACATATTGACTGGTGACTTCTGCCAAGGCTTTGTTGAATAATCCACAATAAGGAACTTCCCTGTCTTGAAAAATCGTGTTGACAGTTAGCTTACCCGATCTTTGACTTATCCACTTTTTAATGATTTCAGGAGTCCCATCAGTACTACCATTATCGATGATGATAAGTTCTTTAGAATAATAATCTTGCATCCGAACACTTTCCAGCGTCTCCTCAATCCATTTAGCATGATTGAATGCAATGCATATAATCGTTACTCGATCAGAAACTCTCATTTAAAGATGCTTTTCCCAGGTTATTTTGTTGCTGATATCGTTGGCAAATCTCGACTTAAAAAACATCAGACTATGGTTGACACCAGCTTTGGTTTCCGAAGAGCCTAGATCAATAAAGTCAACTTTCTGTTCTCTTGCAAGCAAAAAAAGTTCGTGGAGTAGGAAGTCTCCTCCATTTTTAATGGAAGTAGTTGAATCAAGCGCTGAAAGAAAATAATAGATCGAATCTGATGTGAGCTTTACAGCTAAAGCAAAGCCCACTGGCTTATCAAAACTCTCCAACTTGATCAAAAAATACCGCTCTGGATACTCAGAAACTTGGTTGATTAATTGCGCTTCATCCAAATTCACCTCATATCTTTTAAGCGAATTCCACTGTTTAATATGTTTTAAAAATTCAAAACTTTCAACATTTCCATGCGAAGCAGTGAGTTGGGAAGTTTTGAGCTTCTTTCGGATTTTGGGTTCTTCCACTTTGAGAATTTTCCCGATTTTTTTTTCCCCGGTAAAAAAATGATGACTGAGCACTAAAGTCTGATTAAAAACCAATTTAAAAAGTAGGTAGTTGATCAAATCAGAAAGCGGTTCATACGATTTAGGAGCCTGAGTCAGTTTGAGATAATTGACTCCCATACGTTTTAATTCGATTTGCAGATCAAGAATAAAATTTTCCAACGTATCTGAATTTACTCCCTTTTCGCACCAAAAACCCCCAAAAGGTGCATTAGGAATTGATAAAGCTTGCCCAGTCCTTGTTAATGCAAATGAGATCGAAACTTTACTTTTACCTTTTTTCTCTAGCTCAAAATCAAGAAAATCAACATAGCCAATTTGGGGTAGATTAGCTAAAAAATAGTCCTTCTGAGTCGCTCCGGAAGGCTTGACTTTGAGTATTGTAGAATCAACAATATCATTTTTTGAGCTTTTCAAAATAGTCTTTATCTCTAATGTAATCTTCCTCTGAAAATTGCTGATCTGACATACCCAATAAAACTGAATCGGATCCAAACCGCACAACTACCCAGTGTAATGGTGGTACCAAAAGCCCTATACCAGCACTATTTAAATCAAACAAATAGCTATCTCCTGCAGCAGAAAGAACCTCGATTTGAACTTTGCCCGCTAAGGCAACTAAGACTTGAGACTCTTTCCAATGAGCATGATTTCCACGTGTTTCCCCAGCTGCTATTTGCGTAATCCAGAAACAGCGCTGAATTCCATTTGGAAATAATTCTGAATCCTCCCAAAAATGAAGAGCTCCCAACTCATTGACTTCACCGGATAAACTTACTAAATACGGTGGTCTTAGAGTGATCGAATGGTCCATAAAAGCAATTTTCCTGTTTAAAATTAAGATAAATCAAGTTTAAAAAAGGTTAACCAAGAGTTAATTTTATAACTTCATGAGCAAATCCCTTTTCAAAACCACCATAAAGCTAGCTTTGGAAGACACTTATCTGACCTTAAATATCGAAAGTAATGGCCTGTATAAAGATCGAAGTAGCAAATTCTTCTACTACGCATTTCCGGTATCTGACGAAGAACAAATAAAAGATCGGCTCAAGGAGCTTCGCAAAAAACACTTTGATGCACGACACCATTGCTTTGCTTGGTATCTTGGTACCAATGAACAAAACTATCGGGCTAATGATGACGGTGAACCTAATCACTCAGCAGGCGATCCAATATTGGGGCAGATCCGATCTAACAATCTTACCAACTGCCTGATAGTAGTGGTCCGATATTTTGGAGGAACAAAGCTGGGAATGAGTGGATTAATACAAGCTTATAAAACTTCCGCAGCCTTGGCAGTCACAGAAAATGAAATTGTGGAAAAATTGATTACCAGCCAAATTTCCATCTCGTTTAACTATCCTTCGCTTAATGAAGTCATGAAACTGATAAAGCATAAGGAGCTTAAGATTATCAATCAGGAAATGGAACTGACCTGCAAGATGATCTTGGAAGTACGAAATAGTATAGAACTCGAAATCAGAACTAATCTTGGGGAAATCGAAAGTGTAGAAATCAAGCTTTGAAAAGCTCATCCAAATACCCTTTGGATTTCAGGATATTAAAGATTTCCAAACAAGCCCAAGCATCAGTAGCTGCATAACGCTGTTGCTTTTGGGTTAAAGTGTCTGCTTCCCAATTGGAAACTTGCTCGGATTTTGAGATTCGAATATCCAAAACCATTGCGCAGAGATTTCTTACACCTACATTCTGGAAACCTACCTTTTTCAATTCGTCATTCAGATCGAAGAAAGATTTTGCATAAAACGAATCAGTTAATTTGGTCAAGCCTTTAATATCATCATGTACCGCAGCACCTACTTTCACGATATTCTCCTTCTCCAACAGGTTTCTAATCGAATCAGGAAACCCAATCTTATTTACCCGAAATATAAAAGCCTGAGCAGGAGTAGCAAGCTGCAATAACGAAACCGAATTGAATACACCTTTTTTGAAAGCGGGCTTAGTTTCAGTATCAAATCCTATGACCGGCTGTGACCCGAGAAAATCGACCACCTCATCTACATCGTCCAGATCTTCGATTAAAAAAATCTCCCCTTCAAACTGACTCAGCGGGAGCTCGCTTATCTCTTCCTTTGTTATTTTTAATGGAATCATACTAATCTTCTAATTCACCCTCCTCGTAATACCTAATTCCTATCTTCAAATATCCGTATAAAATCGTCATTATCGGGCTGATTATGTTAAAAAAACAATAAGGTGCATATACTAAAGTAGCCACCCCCAAAACCGAAGCTTGAGTGGCGCCGCAAGTATTCCAAGGGATCAACACAGAAGTTACAGTCCCTGAGTCTTCCAGTGTACGACTCAAATTTTCAGGTTTTAGTCCTCTTTTTCTGTAGACATCGGCATACATTCGTCCAGGAACCAATATTGCCAAATATTGATCCGATGTTGTCACATTGAAGAATATACAAGTCGCAGCCGTGGACGCAATCAATGAACCCACGCTGTGGACTTTACGGATTATGGCTTCTGCCAGAACTTGCAGCATTCCACTTACTTCCATTATTCCACCAAAAACCATTGCGCAGATAATAAGCCAGATGGTGTTGAGCATTCCCCCCATTCCCCTGGTGATGAGCAATTCATTCACAATATCATTGGAGGTGACTACTTTTACTTCTCCATACAAGGCCATCATGATGGCTTTAAACCCTTGAAAGGCATAAGATCCGCCTTCATCAGCAATTAACCGAATGATTTGAGGTTGGAAAATAAGAGCAAATACCCCTCCCAACAGAGTGCCTGCCAACAATGCTGGTATAGCCGGGACTTTTCGAATAATGAGAAACAAAACTAATCCTGGTACAATAAATACCCATCCGGTGATATTGAATCGCTCAAGAATCACATTTGAAATGGAAAACACATCATCGACACTACCATTGGTCTCATAATTAAATCCTATCACCAGAAATATGATTAAGGTAATCGTAATGGAAGGAATCGTTGTTTTTGCCATATACCGGATGTGAGTAAACAGATCCGTTCCAGCCATCGCTGGAGCAAGGTTAGTGGTGTCTGAAAGTGGTGACATCTTATCACCAAAGTAAGCTCCAGAGATGATGGCTCCTGCAATAATCCCCTCTTCAAATCCAAGTGCCTTGCCGATTCCCAGAAGTGCTACTCCCACGGTGGCGACTGTAGTCCAGCTGCTTCCTGTCGATACAGATACTACAGCACTTATAAAACAAGCTGCAATCAGAAAAATAGCAGGACTCAATACTTGCAAACCGTAATAAATCATAGCCGGCACGATCCCGCTGATCATCCATGTCCCAGCCAATGCACCAATCAAAAACAAAATCAGAATACTGGACATTGCCGAACTAATACTTTTCACAATCCCGTCTTGGATAGTGACCCAATTATAACCCAGCCTCCCCACAGCAACACTGGCAGCAACTGCAGATGACAAAATAAGAACTATTTGATTCGATCCTGAGAGTCCATCTGTGCCAAATACTTTAATATTTAAAATTAATAGAACAATTAAAAAAGTAAGCGGAATAAGTGCATCAAAAACCTTTGGGGTACGTGTCAGACCTTGCATTAATCGTAGTTTGGGGATTTATAATCGTTGAATCTAATGAAAAATAATTAATTACTAATCTGCTAGAAGTGTTGCCAACTCTTTCCCTACTTGCCATCCGATCGCCACCCCCATACCTCCAAGCCTGACGGCAGCAGCCGATTTTTGGCCAACCTTTTGAACAAGAGGAGATTTTTTGTTTCCAAAAGCCATAATTCCAGTCCATTCCGTTTCCCACTCAATCACTTTCCCCGGAAAAATAGTTTCGGACGCTAAGGATTGAAGGTGGGATTTAATTTTAGGGTTTACCTCAAAGCTCAGGCTATTTTCACCTTCCTTATCAATATTTCTTGCTCCGCCCAGCAGTAATCTGCCATCCACCTGGCGAAAGTAAACGTACCCTTTATCCATATGAAATGCTCCTTTCCAAGGAATCTTAAAATCCAAAGGTTTGCTGAGTAAAATCAGCCCTCTACCAGGTTCAACCGCCGATTCTTTCCATAATTTATCTGTAAAGGCATTGGTACAAATAGCAATCTGACTAGCTGAGAATTCAAAAACACGCTCCCCAGCACCATCTTCAGCCATCACAACGCCTTCATCCTTTTGGATTTCAAAAACCAAAACACCAGTCAACAACTTAATTCCTTGGGATTGGGCAAGATCCCAAAGCGAATTCATATACTTTCCTGGATCAAGCTCTCCCTCAAATTTATTCTTGACTAGGCTATGAACAGAATCGTCGAATCCAAACCGGTCTTTTTTGGTAACGATGGAAAAAACATCTGATTTGAATACTCCCTTCAATAGCTTATTGATCACATCAATCTGAGCTGTCTCGGCAAGTTGATGCTCCTCCAAGAGTTCGTACCCATAATTATGCTGGTATCCCAGTGCTTTATCCCCAAATTTTTTCCGGATAGAATTGATCCCTTTGTACCGCCGCTCAACCAGAGCAACTACTTCGTCTTGGGTCATTTGCCAGAAGTCATCCAAGATCTCCGTCAAACTGCCAAAACAGGCAAAACCTGCATTTTTGGTACTTGCACCTGTTGGAAAAACTCCCTTTTCCAATACTAACACATTTGCTTTAGGATATTTTTTCTTAAAATGGATGGCAGCAGAAAGCCCTACAAACCCCGAACCGACCACAATCAGGTCGTATTTAAAAAAGTGCTTTGTTTCCCAGTAGCTAACCATTTTGATTTTCTAAATTTGATTTAAGTCTAGAATTAGTATTTTCATAAATCTAACAGATTATATCCCAAAAAGCCATGAGAAAAATAGATGCATTACTTCACGAATATGGACTAAGCCACCAAAATGCTACCAACAAGCTTATTCACTGGTTCTGCGTTCCTGCGATATTTTTCAGTATAGTCGGATTGGTATTTAGTATTCCTGTAGGTCCTCTGCCTGAATTACTGCCGTTCTTAGGCAGTTTTGCGAATTGGGCCACGATTACATTAGTTATTGTTTTAATCTATTATGTGACTTTGTCGGGCCCCTTAACACTGGGAATGCTTTTCTTCTCGGCACTTTGCCTGGCTTTAGCTAATTATATGGCACTGACCTTCGGATATCTATGGGCTATCAGCTTGGGAGTATTTGTGCTAGCGTGGATTATCCAGTTTTATGGCCATAAAATCGAAGGAAAAAAACCTTCCTTCTTAAAGGATATACAGTTTTTGATGATAGGTCCGGCTTGGCTAATGCATTTTATTTATAAAAAATGGGGCCTATCTTATTGAATGGAATCAGGCTGAACTTGCGGAAAGAGGGTTTTTAGCCTGAAAAGAGCTTGTTGGTTTTGATTGGTATAAATATTTTTTAATATAGATTTCTTTTCTCTGGATGTCAGTCTCCAATTTAAGGAGGCACGTTGAAGGTTTTCTTGGCTTTCTGTTAATTCAGTTAGCTGCACCTTCTTAGGGGCATATTCGAACTCAATTTTTTCAAGTGAAAACGGCATGGATTCAGTCATGTAATTGAAAAGCACCTCATTTTGAATGGTTTGAATATTATCCCAGTTTGCGTATATGTTTTTAAGAGGTGTAAATACCCGCTGGAAAATTCTGGAAGGAGGAGTGGGCGGAATTTCGGTTGACTTTTCAGAATCCCGGATCGTAATCATGACGACTCCGCTTGTGTTTTCAGCAATCCATTTTTGAAATACATATAAAAATCTAAGACCATCCTGAATCCCGAAATTATCCGAGAGACCAGTATCCATTGTTTCCATCATCGGATCTGATGGGAGCTGAATATTTGGAGTAATAAAAGGAAATGTAGCACTCATCCGCAATGCAGAAAGAAAACGAAGATTTTTAGCATCATGATTAGAAAAAAATCGAAGGAAATCAACGGTTTGCTTCTTTTCATTTATACCCGTTGTGCCGAGCATCGAAGTGCCAAAGAACGACATCGAATGAGGCGAAACCACCAATTTTCGCCCATCGTTGGTGATCAGTGAAGTTACTGGAAGCAAGGGAATCAACCCTTTGAATTCAGGCTCCGCATAAGCAGAGATGGGCTTGTCCAATATTCCTTTTGTATTGATATTCAACTGATTCTCAAAAGCAAAGCCCCTATCTTTAAGATACTTGCGATTATTATACATGAAAGATTGATTTCTGAAAATCAGATCATTTACAAGCAAACTGAAAATAATCGGATTCAGATTATCAGCAGAGATTTGATCCTGATATTTTTTATGCTCGGGATTGATGTTGCTATCAGTCAATGACTGTAGGTAAATCTCCCTGAAAAATGCCTCCCCTATTACACCTCCGGAAGCACCTGTGAATAATGAAGCGTGCTTAATAATATCGCCATCATTGATTTGATGAACACTCTGAAGTACTTTTAAAGTCCATAGTGCAGCTCGCTGACCACCTCCACTAGAGGCTACAATCACTAGCTTTGGGAGTGAATTATTTGGAAATTTCGCTTTCCAATTTTCTAAAATTTGAATCATGTTATCGCGATCCTTCCGCACCGTATCCGGATGAAGCAATGAATCCAAATTAGCCAACGTATACTCTACCGGCGGCACGGAGTAATCTATGCCGTAAGCTTCGTGAGGGCGATTGAGAAAATCATAGTTTGAGAAATAGTTGATTAACAACAGGAAAATCACAACTGCTACGGTGGACCATCTTCTGAGCCAAAAACTCGCTGCTCCGGCTATCATTACCAATATTGCCAATAGTAAGGTGACACTCATGGCGGCTGGCAACTGCAACAGTGGATTTTCTTTGAAGAATCCCAACAATACAACGATCAGAATCAGAAACATCTGGATTAAAAACAGATTGAGATGGTTTTGATCAAACACCCTTAGCAACTTAGTGCTTTCAAATCGGGAAATGTCCGGTCTGACCTGTTCAAACTTCAGGTTCAGGTTCAAATAATAAAGAATCTTACTTTTCTGATTTTTCAGTTCTTTGTATTGGCTCATCACATTAGCTCTTGTGAATTTGACTTTTCGTAGACGCTTGTCTACAGTGCCTGCAAAAATTACGAAGAAGTCCTTGTTAGTAAAAGCAAAATATGCGAAAATGACGCTAAAAGACACAATGCTACCAGCAGAAAACCCCAAGAAATGGAATAGTACTTCATAGTCGTCAGGAAGATCGTTCTGCAGCTGGAAGTTGATAAACCTATAGATGTAAATCAGATAAAAAGTAAGCGGAATAATTGAGTTATTGAGACAATAATGAATAAATGGTTTACTTAAAATTGCCAAAAAAGGGAAATTCCCCCCATCCATAATGTAGGTGGACATATGGAATCCCATCGTATAAACCGCAAAGCCTATCCCCATGAGGAAGAAACTTACCCAAGAAACTCGATTAAGATATTCGGGGTCCAAAAAAAGGTACGGGATTCCAAGCACCACACCCACACTTTCTAAAACAATCATTAATAGCACTACCCAAATGAGAACCAAAGACAGATTTTTTCTCAGGTGGAGCAAGAATAATTGAATAGGGAAACTGAACAAGATTTTATCCCACACGGATTAGTTTTTTCGATAATTTACATTTTTTCTATTAATCAGCACCACAGGGCAAATAACCTAGAATGACCATTTAAAAAAAAAGAAGAAATCGAAAAAAATTATAGCTGAATACCAGTTCATTACCTACTTTCAAAAGTATACTTCGCATTGTTTCTTTGATTTTAATCTTGTCCTTCGAGTTGAAAATTTTACCTTCGGGAATATAAAAAATAGCTTATGAGAACGTGGTTTGCGTGCAAAGTCAAATATGCAAAAGAGAATGAAGAAGGGCTTCTTAAAAATATTTCGGAGCAATACTTAGTAGATGCAGTTTCATTTACGGAGGCTGAGGCGGTTCTTTATGACCGACTTGCATCCCAGATCAGAGGTGATTTTCAAGTTACCGGGATTTCCAAAAGTAATATAGTGGATGTGTTTCACTATGAGGAGTCGGATATTTGGTACAAATGTAAAATCTCCTATCTAGTAGCTGATGCAGATAGTGGCAAAGAGAAAAAAGTGACTCAATACATGATAGTTACGGCCGATGATGTGAAAAATGCTTACGATCGCATTCAGGAAAGTCTGAGTAATATGCTGGTCAGCTTCAGAATCCCAGATATTGTGGAAAGTCCTATCGTGGAAGTATTTCCATTCGAAAAAGATGATATTGCAGAACAATTGCCGCCAGGTAACTTCCGACCCCTTGCTGAGGTGGAATCAGAAAAAGAATAAAAAAAGGCCTCATGGAGGCCTTTTTTTATTCTCACTTTTAAAATCAGTTATTCTGTGATTTCAATCTAAGCAATCTCTTAAATATTCTAACATCCAATTGTACAGGCAAATAGTAAGTTTCAACAGTTTTCACAAAGATCTGATCACGCACTGGGACTTATTTATATCCATTAGCCAAAAAATCTACCACGGCCCCAGCAGGCGTATTAATCGCCTTGTTGCCGCTATAAATTCACGCCGAGCTGATGCTCCACCTCACTCAACAGCCTTCATCAGATACCCTTTAACCAAATCAGGTATATTGATGATTCTAAAAAGTCTACAGATAGATAATTAATTTTAATAGTTGTTTGATTTTTGCATTCCGAAAATTTCTATTTGTTATTTATCCAAGTTTGTTCAGCGAATTCATCTGGACCTTCAATTCTCACTTCGCTGGAAAAAAGCTCTTTTACGCCTAAATTAGTCGCAAATACAACATCCTTTGAAACCTAAAACACTACAAATTTCAAATCACCAAAAATGCTAGTCATTTTATCCAAAATCTAAATAGCGGAAGTATCTTTTGCATAATGTCATGAATAGCCTCTGGAACCTACCCCTAAGTAAGAGAAATAGAAAACGTTTTTTTTACCATAAAAACCTTTACAACAAGATTAGAATTTAGTCAATGAATACACGAAACGATCACATTCATTCCAGCGAATTGGCATCCATTTGATGGATGATTACAAATTTGATCAATTCATCCAACTCAATTTGAGCGCGCAATGCTGCATCTGCTATATCTTCTCGGCTTACTTGAGCTGCAAAGTTTTTGTCTTTCAATCTTTTTTTCACCCCTTTTACCTCCATTCCCACATACCCTTCTGGCCTCATCAAAGAGTAGGCATGGATCAAACCACTCAACTCATCAAAAGCATAAAGCATTTTATCCATTTCAGAAACTGGATCAACCCCGAAATACTTAGGTCCATGAGAAGCAATAGCCCGAATAATTTCTGGATCTAATTTTCGCTTTTCAAGTTCTTCAACAATTTTATTGCAATGCATATCCGGCCATTTTTCCCAGTCTGCATCATGAAGCAGTCCCGCCAAATACCAACGATGCTGATCAGGTAGAGAATATTCTTTTGATGCTGCATACCTTTTCATCAGATGACCCACTTGTTGCATATGTGTGATCAGCTTCTCGTTGGTCACCCATTCTCTCACAAGATCGTAAGCTTCCTGACTGGAGATCACTGCTCCGCAATTTTCTGATGAGCCAAAGGTGTCTCGATTTAATTTCATTTGTTCAAAATTCATTTTACATCAATTTTTATGTACTTTGTATAAATTTAAATGCTTTTAAACTATAAAATATTCAAAAGAAAGTATATTTGTATAATGATAAATTGGGAATCCATCCATCTTTTTAGCCAGTTGGCAATAACTTCAAAATATATTCTGCAAGTAACGCTGGACAAATCTGGCAGAGTACTTTCCTCGAATTCCGAAATTGGCCCCATTCATTCCGTATTTGATCTGAAAGATAAATCAATCTTTTTTTCGGATTGCTTCAGACCAGCTGACTGGGCAAAATATGAAGCTCAAAAATTAAAAGCACAGGAAAAATCACATCAATCATTTGTGGTGGAGTTGAATAAGATCAATTATTCCGAAGCCGACACTTTGCTCACCAAATGGGAATTCTTTTTTATTGCAGAGGATTTCGGGACATGTATCGGAATTGGACACCCTATTCCATCTTCTAGACCCTATGAAGTAGGATTAGGAGATTTTATCGAACATCCATTTGGAGATTGCGAGGTTTTAGGTAGTCTGCTTGAGGATCAATTGTTAGGTTTTTGGGAATTTGATTTCAGTACCAAAACAGAAAGTATGAGTCAGGGACTAGCGCACGTGCTCGGTTATACGGAGCAACAATTGAGTCAAGACAAAAATGTCTCTTGGCAAAAACATATTTACTCAGACGATTTTCCGGGCCTGATGCAAGACCTAGATACGCATTTTCGAATCACCGATAATGTTCTATTTAAGAAAGAATTCAGAATTTGTTCCAAAATGAATCAAGTGATTTGGGTTTTAGGCTATGGTAAAACAGTAGAATGGTCCAAAACAGGTCATCCTCTCAAAATCATGGTGGTTCTTGTGGATATTTCTGAACGGAAAAAACAAGCAATTTACATGAAAGAACATCGTCATTTCTTGAAAGAACTCGCATTTGAGCAGTCCCATTCGCTACGAGCTCGCGTCGCAAATATTTTAGGACTTTTGGAAATAATAGATTCTGACCCTAAAAATGATGAATCAAAAAAACTGCTAAATATCATCAGAGAAGAAACCAAAAGACTGGATAGTTCTCTAAAAAAAAGCATTCAGAAGTCAGTATTGAAGAATCAATTGATTGACGATAAAAAAGCCACCTAAAAAAAGGGACCTGAGCCCCTTTATAAATTTCTGATTTTCCATTTTGATTTCAAATAGCCCCAAACTATGCTGGGGCTCATACTTTTTTTCCTCTTGAGGCTTCCATCATATCCCACATTTCCTGAGGGATGGCATCTAAATTGTTAAACTCCCCAGCCCCTTTAAGCCATTCGCCACCGTCAATTGTGATTACTTCGCCATTCACATAAGCAGAAAAATCCGAAACCAAATATGCAGCGATATTTGCTAGTTCTTGATGCTCACCCACTCTACCCACTGGCACCTTTTTGGCTGGATCAAACTTTTTGACTAGATCTCCTGGAAGTAATCTACTCCATGCTCCTTCCGTCGGGAAAGGACCTGGAGCTATCGCATTGGACCTGATTCCATACTTTGCCCATTCTACCGCAAGTGATCGAGTCATAGCTAGCACTCCCGCTTTGGCAGCAGCTGAAGGCACTACATATCCAGAGCCGGTCCAGGCATAAGTAGTCACAATATTTAGGAAAGTCCCTTCCTGCTTGGAGGATATCCAATCTTTTCCAGCTGTCAAAGTGACTTGGGAAGTACCTTTCAATACAATATCCAGTACAGTATTGAATGCATTAGTTGAAAGTCGCTCTGTTGGACTGATAAAATTACCAGCAGCATTATTCAAAACAACATGAATCTGTCCAAGTGCGGCTTTCGCATCGGACCACATGGCCTCCACTTGATCGATGTCTCGGACATCGCAAGCCAACGGAACCACTTTCCCTCCTTTTTGAGCCATCATTTCTTTAGCAGTTTCTTGGAGCACATCGATTTTGCGAGAGGTGATCACCAAACTAGCTCCAAGTTCCAAGAAATATTCTCCCATGGATCTTCCCAGACCCGTACCACCACCTGTAATCAAAATATTCTTCCCTTTTAGTACTCCTTCTTTAAACATGCCTTCGGCTCGTATCATAGTTTTTTGGTTTATCGTTTAGGTCTAAGATAAGGGTTTCGGTCTGGTATTTGAAAGAAGAAATTGAAACCTTCGCCATTATTTAATCTCGTATGAAAATCAAACATTATATTTTCTTATTACTCTCAAGCTTCTTTATCGCTGCTTGTCAGGAAAATGAGGATAAAATAATTCAAACTGACCTTAGTAAGGAAGCCAATCAGCTATTCAATATCTCCAACTACTGGGGTGAAAGTTTATATTTCGCTTTGCTCAAATGGGAAGATTACAAGCAAATTGTCCCCTGCGAGCTGCCTGGAAGTCCAAAAATATCCCTTGAACAAACACTGAAACAAGTCACTTTAGAGTTTTTGCCAGACACCCTCTGTGTTAAAACAGGAAGAGCCAACCGTACTGGAAAAATTCGTCTGGACTATCCCTCAGAACTGTCAGCCAATAGGGAATGGACTATAGAATATCAAGGCTATACCGTCAATCAGAATTCAATAAGCGGAATTCGTAGATTTTTAAATACCAAATCCAATGAAGTGGCCGAAGAATTTGAAAATCTAGATCTCACCACTCAAGATGGAGTCGAGTCTAGCTTTTCGGGAAATTTTATTCATACCACCAATCGAATAAATCTGGAATTAGTTCGAGTTAGTTCCATTGGAATGCTGTCAGGAATTAATCCAGTGGGTAGAAAATTTACTATTGAGTTCGTCAGCCCTAGACAGATACTAGCTACCTGCATCAAGGAAAATGAAATTTTACCATTTGCTGGCAAAGAATCTTGGACGGTAGAGAGAGGAAGTGATAAGAAAGTGATCCATCAAATCAACTATGAATCTACTGGAAATTGTACTGTCAATGCCACTGTAACGCTATCAGATGGAAGGTATCTTGTCTTAACTCCATAAAAATAATAATCTGTATTTGTCTGACTTCACGAAAATCCAATCTCTAATAATACACCAATTTCTTCTTTCAAATTCACCTTTAACCAATCGATGAAAGCAGTCAATACTTTAGAATAAATAAAAAGAGCCCTGAATTACTGCAGGGCTCTTTTTATTTAAATGAGACAGACTATTAATATCTATAATACTCAGGCTTGAATGGTCCAGCGACCTCCACTCCAATATATTCAGCCTGGTCAGTGGAGAGAGTATCCAATTCCACACCTAGTTTTGCCAAGTGAAGCATCGCTACCTTTTCGTCCAAATGCTTAGGCAACACATAGACTCCTACGTCATAATTCTTATAATTTTCCCAAAGCTCAAGCTGCGCCAAAGTTTGATTCGTAAAAGAATTCGACATTACAAATGACGGGTGGCCTGTACCACAACCAAGGTTTACTAATCTTCCTTCTGCAAGTACTATGATTTCTTTGCCATCGATATTATAAAGATCCACCTGAGGTTTGATTACGTCTTTGGTGTGGCCGTATGTTTTATTCAACCAAGCCATATCGATTTCATTGTCAAAGTGCCCAATGTTACAAAGAATCGCTTTGTCTTTCATGGCTTTGAAGTACTCTTCGCGAATGATATCCTTATTTCCAGTAGCAGTCACGATGATATCACCTTCTTTAATTGCGTCTGCCATTTTCTTCACAGCAAAACCGTCCATTGCAGCCTGAAGCGCACAGATTGGATCGATTTCGGTTACGATAACTCTCGCACCGGCGCCTTGCAATGATGCAGCAGAGCCTTTTCCTACATCACCATATCCAGCTACTACGGCTACTTTGCCCGCCATCATCACATCAGTTGCTCGACGGATTGCATCTACCAAAGATTCCTTACAACCGTATTTGTTATCGAATTTCGACTTAGTCACCGAATCATTCACATTGATTGCAGGAATCGGAAGTGTTCCTTTCTTCATCCGCTCATAGAGTCTATGAACACCAGTAGTCGTCTCCTCAGAAAGACCTCTGATTTCACCTACTAACTCTGGGTAGTGATCCAAAACCATATTGGTTAGGTCTCCACCGTCATCCAAGATCATATTCAGTGGCTGGCGATCTTCCCCAAAGAAAATTGTTTGCTCAATGCACCAATCAAATTCTTCATCCGTCATGCCTTTCCAAGCATAAACCTGAATACCAACTGCTGCAATCGCGGCGGCTGCGTGATCCTGCGTAGAAAAAATATTACAAGATGACCAAGTAATTTCAGCTCCAAGAGCCTTCAATGTTTCGATCAAAACTGCAGTTTGTATAGTCATATGAAGACAACCTGCTATTCTTGCTCCTTTCAAAGGTTGAGATGACCCAAACTCTTCCCTCAAAGCCATCAATCCTGGCATTTCGGCCTCGGCTAGTTTGATCTCTTTTCTTCCCCACTCTGCAAGAGAAATGTCCTTTACTTTGTTTTGAATAAATTTCTCAGATTTAATTTCTGACATATCATTTGTGGTTAAATGTTATAATGGTTGTAAAATAGTAACAAAGCTACCCATAATCTTTGGAATCTGAAATGAGTATGCTAGTTAAGAAAAACAATCTCCTTTAACCCAAATATCTCCATAAGACCATTTTCGAGCTCGATTTCTAATTTTCCCTCTTTGGAAATACCTGAAATCGAACCTTCAAATTCCCCTCTCGCATCTTTAAAAAGACTCTTTTGATCTTTCAAATACAGGTAGTGCAGATACTCTGATTTAATCTCCGCCCATTTGCCTCTTTTCAACTTCAAATACCCCTGCTCCACCTGAGTGACTAAAAGTCTGAACAACTCCCGGAGATCAAACTGATTGCCGGTAATTCTCGCCAGCGAAGTGGCCTTAGGAGATTGAAATTCCAGCTGATTGATATTTATCCCAATTCCTACTACCGCAAATTCCCATCCATCTTCAGAAAATATGTTTTCAATTAATACTCCGCCTATTTTACCATAATCCGGAACAATAAGATCGTTGGGCCACTTTACTCTAGCCATAGGGATATATTCTTGAAAAAGTGATCTTATACCATTGGAAACTGCCATATTCAAATAAAATTGTTCCGAAATATCCATAAAAACAGGTCGGAGAATAATGGAAAAAGTTAAGTTTTGACCTTTCTGAGTCATCCAACTGTTCCCTCGCTGGCCTTTTCCAAGGGTTTGATGATCACAGATAATTATGGTCCCCTCATGAGCTTTTTTCTCTTTAATCAACTGGAAAGCTTTGTCATTGGTGGAGTGACACTCTGGCAGGAAATGAACATCTTTCCCCAAGAAAACCGTATTGGCAAGAATTTTATACATAGAATATGCATTGTAAGAAAAATCAAGAATTTTCCTATTTAGTTTGTAAAGTTAAATGAACAACATGACAGCAGAAGCGCTGAGCAAGATAATCATCAAAGGAATGGAAGAGAAAAAAGCTTCCGAAATTATTATAATGGATTTAAGAGGAATTAAGAATTCTGTAACAGACTTTTTCATTCTTTGCTCTGGAAACTCTGATACTCAACTCGAAGCCATAGCTGACTCTATAGAAGATGAAGTAATCGAATCAGGAGAAAAAGGTCCTTGGAGAAGTGAAGGCAAACGCACCGGTCAGTGGATACTAATGGATTATGTGAACGTTGTTGCCCATATTTTCATTAAAGACAAAAGACAATACTATGGCCTGGAAGATTTGTGGGGTGATGCTAAAATCACTCAAGTACAATGAAAGAATTTAAACTTTAAATACCACCAGTAGTTTTAATACTAGTTTAAAGAATCACGACTAAGAAATGAGCGATAAAAAAAATAGTAGCAAAAAATTAATTCCAAAGATACCTCAAAAGCCTAATTTTCAGCTTTGGTTAATAGTAGCAGCAGTTTTGGTGCTAGTCGGGCTAACAGTATTTCAAAACCGAAACTCTGTTATCGATATAACTCAAAAGCGATTTGAAGACATGTATTTGGCAGGTGATATTTCCAAAGTGACTATCATTAAAAACATGGAGCGCGTGGATGTCACGCTTAATCCCACAGGATTATCCGACAGCAAATATAAATCAGAACTTGAATCAAATACCGCTTTTTTCAATCCGGCAGGGCCACACTATTCATTTCAGGTGGCTTCCTTGGACAAATTTGCAAATGATTTTGACGCGCTAAATGAAAATTTGAAAGCAGAAAACAGAACAGAACTTAATGTTGCCACTGAAGAAAATTGGGGCAGTTACTTCTCCAGCTTTGGTTTCTTGATTTTACTATTTGTTTTGTTTTGGTTTATGATGCGTAGAATGGCAGGTCCTTCAGGTCCAGGCGGTCAGATATTTAACGTAGGTAAGTCGAAGGCGCAGCTTTTTGATGCTGATAACACAGCAAAAATCACATTCGACAATGTGGCAGGTCTCGATGAAGCAAAAGAAGAAGTACAGGAAATTGTAGAATTCTTACAAAAACCTGAGAAATTCACCAAACTGGGAGGAAAAATCCCCAAAGGGGCATTGCTTGTAGGACCTCCTGGAACAGGCAAGACATTGCTTGCAAAAGCAGTAGCAGGTGAAGCTGGTGTTCCATTCTTTACTCTTTCAGGTTCTGATTTCGTCGAAATGTTTGTCGGAGTGGGAGCCGCACGGGTACGCGACTTATTTAAGCAAGCCAAAGAAAAGGCACCTTGTATTATTTTCATTGATGAGATCGATGCCATAGGTAGATCCAGAGGTAAAGGCCAAATGCCAGGTTCAAATGATGAAAGAGAAAACACTCTAAATTCCCTTTTGGTAGAAATGGATGGTTTTGGAACTGACACAGGAGTCATTGTGATTGCAGCAACTAACCGTCCTGACGTATTGGATAGTGCATTGCTAAGACCAGGTCGATTTGATCGGCAAATCTCTATTGATAAACCAGATATTAACGGTCGGGAAGCTATTTTCAAAGTACACCTTAAGCCAATTAAAACTGCTGATGATGTAGATCCAAAAAAATGTGCCGCACAAACCCCAGGTTTTGCAGGTGCAGAAATCGCTAATGTGTGTAACGAATCAGCTTTGATTGCAGCCAGAAGAAATAAAAATGCGGTTGATATGCAAGATTTTCAGGATGCTGTTGATCGGGTGATTGGAGGTCTTGAGAAGAAGAATAAGATTATTTCCCCAGAAGAGAAGAAAATTGTTGCTTACCACGAAGCTGGACACGCTGTTGCAGGTTGGTTTTTAGAGCACGCTGATCCTTTAGTAAAAGTCAGTATTGTACCTCGCGGTGTAGCTGCACTTGGCTATGCACAATACTTACCTAAGGAGCAATTCTTATATCAGACAGAACAGCTGGTGGATGAGATGTGCATGACGCTTGGAGGAAGGGCAGCAGAGCAGATTATATTTAATAAAATCTCGACAGGTGCTTTAAGTGACTTGGAACGAGTGACTAAAATGGCCTATTCAATCGTTTCTGTATACGGAATGAATGAAAAAATCGGAAATGTATCTTTCTACGACTCAAAAGCAGATGGATATAAAATGACCAAGCCTTATTCTGAGACTACAGCTGAGACGATAGATGAAGAAGTGAGAAAGTTAATCGCCAATGCATACGAGAGAACGGTTAATTTATTGACTTCCAAAAAATCTGAATTAGAGACACTAGCCAAAGAACTACTTGAAAAGGAAATTCTCTTTCAAGCCGATTTACAAAGGCTAATTGGTAAGCGCCCTTTTGAAAAAGAGACAACTTATGAAGCTTTCACTAATAAAAAAGAGTCCGCTCCCGAGGCAGTAATTGATAAGTTGGAAACTCCTGAGATAAAAGGAGAATCCGAAATACAGGGAGAACCTGAGGTGGTCCCCGAAAGCAAATCAGATAACTAATATTATTACAAAAGCCCTGAATATTTCAGGGCTTTTTTATTTTTGCATTCGCCTCTTATATTACAAAATGCAATCAAGCGCCCTGGATTTTACCCTGAATGATAAAAAACTTTTTTTCGCCTCAGACTTTCATCTGGGAGCACCCAATCAATTCGAAAGTAAAATCCGGGAAAGACGCATCATCAGATGGCTCGACTCTATTTCAAGTGATGCGGAAGCAATTTTCTTGGTTGGAGATATTTTTGATTTCTGGTTTGAATACGATCAAGTCATACCAAAAGGCTTTATACCTTTTATTTCAAAAATCTCCCAATTAAGAGATCAAGGAATTCTAATATTTTTTTTTACAGGAAACCATGATCTATGGTTGAAGGATTACTTTACAAACGAGCTTGGGATACCTGTCTTCCATGACCCTATTTTGATTCAAGTTAATGGGAAAAGAATATTAGTAGGTCATGGTGATGGGTTGGGTCCGGGAGATCAATCCTACAAAACGCTGAAGAAAATATTCACCAATCCAATTGCTAAATGGCTATTCCGTTGGCTTCATCCCGATATAGGGGTAAAGCTTGCAAAAGCATGGTCGAGTCGCAGCCGAATCACCAATATTAAAAAAAATGAAAACCAGTTTTTAGCTGATGGTGAATGGCTTTGGCAATATTCTAAAGAAATCGAAGCTGTGGCGCATCACGATTACTATGTTTTCGGCCATCGCCACCTACCCTTGGAATTAAAAGTTGGGGATAATTCAACGTACATCAATTTGGGAGAATGGGTCACTCAGAATACGTATCTTCAGTTTGATTCCAAAAATGCAGAGCTTATAGAATTTGAAAAATGAGACTATACGGCTTATTCCTTCTGTGTTTAATGCCTTTTTGTTTGCTTGCGCAGCAAAATCAATTTGGTAATCCCGTCGCTGAAATCCAGCTGGAATACCTTGATCTAGCTTCTTTTGACACCAAAGACCAACTTTTTATCTCAAGTACCTCAGGAGATATCTACCAATTTGATCGTTCGGGAAAAGGAATAAATCTCTATTCACCAGAGCGACAGGGAAGGTTAAATCAACTGGAAGCTGCCTGGACTGTAAATATCTTTAGTTTTTCATCAGACCTGCAGGAATATCGGATTTTGGATCGTTTCCTTAATCCGCTTGCTGAAAATGGATTCTTACTTGCAGACATCAACCTGGCGAAAGCTGCAAGCCTCGGTAACAATAATATTGTATGGGTGTGGGACGAATCGGATTTGAGTTTAAAATCATTGGATTACATTCGAAATACGATCGTTCAAAGCCAACCTTTGAATCTGATTCTGAATTCGGATGATTTGGAAGTACTGGAGATCCGGGAATTCAAAAACCGGCTTTTTATGAATATTCCAAACGCAGGAATTTTCATTTTTGATAATCAGGGAAATCTAATTCAAAAAATAGCAATAAAAAGCATACTTAAACTATGCTATTACAATGAGCATTTACTATGGATAGACGGCACAAGCCTGATGGCTATATCAATCTCGACTCAGGAAATCCTAAATCTCGCTCATCTGGACAATTCAGATGTAACTTATCTTCAAATTGGGCAAGACCGTATTGCTTTGGTTCAAAAAGATAAAGTATTGCTTTATGAGATACCTATCTGGCTAAAAAGTCTACGTTGAAAACAAAAAAGAGCAGATCCATAACTGAATCTGCTCTTGCTTTTTTAAATCTATTTTTATGAATTGATTTTCACCAATTCAATTTCAAATACCAAATCTTTACCTGCCAACTGGTGATTAGCGTCCAAGAAGATTTTTTCTTCATTGATATCAGTGACGACTACGGGCATCGGCTGACCATTACCTCCCTGTAGCTGGAGTGTCATGCCAATCTCAGGTTTAATGTCAGCTGGCACTTGCTCTACTGGCACTTCGATCATCATATCATCCCTTCGCTCTCCGTAAGCTTCCGCTGCTGGAATACTCACTGTCTTCTTATCTCCAATCGCCATTCCATGAACAGCCGTGTCAAAGCCTTTGATCATATTGCCATCGCCTAGTGTAAATCCAAGTGGAGCTCTGGAAACCGAAGTATCAAAAATACTTCCATCCTCTAGTTTGCCGGTATAATGCACTTCAACTGCATTCCCTTTTTTAGCTTGCATATTATTTCGGTTTAGTATATTACAAAGTTACGAAAAACTCCGAGGGCATGAAATCGAGCCGATTATGTCCGATTACACGATAAAAGCGTACACTTTTGAACACTATAAGATCAAAATCCCCACGAAAGCGCCTATTTTGGCCTTGGCACTATTTTTCTAATATAAAAGCAAAAGAATAAACCATGGAAAACCAAGATTTAGGAAGAATCCTCATCATTGATGACAACGAAGATTTATTATTTGCTGCGAAAATGCTTCTAAAAAAGCATGCTAAAGAAGTCATGATCGAAAAAGACCCAAGAAGAATTCCTTTTTTGGTCAACAATAACAATTACGATGTGATCCTACTTGATATGAATTTCAGAGAAGATACCACCTCCGGCAAAGAAGGTTTCCACTGGCTGAAGCAGATCAAAGAAATCGATTCTAAAGCAGTCGTGATCCTAATTACAGCTTTTGGTGATGTGGAAATGGCTGTCCAAGCACTCAAAGAAGGCGCAACGGATTTTATACTAAAACCTTGGCAAAATGAAAAACTCATCGCTACTCTTTCCTCCGCAATTAAACTAAAGGAAAGCTACAATGAAGTAGACAAGCTTCAGAAAAAACAAAAACAGCTTCAAACCGACCTTAAGAAACCTTACAGTGACATCATTGGGCAGTCTGCCTCGATGAAAAACATTTTTTCCATCATCGACAAGGTTGCCCAGACCGATGCCAATATTCTGATTTTAGGAGAAAACGGTACCGGTAAAGAATTGATCGCTCGTGCTATACATGATCGCTCGCTTCGAAAAGATGAGATTTTTGTTGGCGTAGATATGGGTTCTATTACCGAATCACTATTTGAATCAGAACTCTTTGGACACAAAAGAGGCGCATTCACCGATGCAAAGGAAGATCGAGCCGGAAGATTTGAGGTAGCTGATAATGGCTCACTTTTCTTAGATGAAATAGGCAATCTATCCATGCCACTGCAATCGAAACTTTTAACCGTACTACAAAAACGGGAGGTGACACGAATCGGTACCAACAAATCAATTCCTGTGGATATCCGCCTCATCTGCGCGACAAATATGCACGTCCACGAGATGTTGATGGAAAATACCTTTCGACAGGATTTACTCTATCGGATTAATACGGTGGAAATTTTTCTACCTCCTTTGCGCGAGCGACAGGATGATATTCCAGTTTTGGCAAATCACTTCCTGAAAAGTTACGCCCAAAAATATCGGAAAGAATTCAAGGGTCTCACCTCAGCTGCATTGGATTTACTTCAGCGCTATGGCTGGCCTGGAAATATCCGGGAGCTACAGCATGCCATCGAGCGAGCAATCATCATGGCCGAAGGAAATGAATTAGACTCACGCGATTTCTTTTTCCTTTCGGCGAAGCCAGTCGCTGACAAGGCACCACAATCAATCACCCTCAATCTGAACGACATGGAACAAACAACCATACAGCGGGCTATTGACAAAAACGGCGGAAATATCTCCAAAGCTGCCAAAGAACTCGGGCTAACACGCGCTTCGCTCTATAGAAGATTGGAAAAATATGGACTATAAAGTCGGCCTGCTGGGAAGAATTGCATTTTTGGCAGCTTCGCTTTTCCTTCTTGCCTACACGATCTTTGATGATTGGGGAGTTTTTATGATTTCCCTTTTGCTGATTTTAGTGGTTTTTCAGATCATTTACCTCTTACGGTATTCGGAGGGTTCGTTTCAAAAAGTTCGAACTTTTCTGGACAATATTAAGCAGGATAAATACTCACAACTCTACCCTGTGAAGTTTGATGGTACGGAGACGGATGATCTACACATAGAATTCAATGCCATTCTGGCTAAGCTCAAAGAAGATCAGGCAGAGAAAGAAGCCAATTTTCAATACTTCAGATCGGTATTCAAGCATCTGAGTATTGGACTGATCACTTTCGGAGAAAATGGTCAAATCCAACTGCTTAATACCGCAGCTAAACGGATTCTGAACGTAGAAAACTTGGTAAGCATCGGGGAGATTGAAGGCATCAACAAGGAACTCTATCTTGCCATTCATCAACTGAAAACCGGCGGAAGCGAACTGATCAAAATCGCCCATCCTGATGGAATCATGCAGCTCTCTGTCTATGTCATCGAGCTATTAATGCGGGGAGAAAAATTTAAGCTCATTTCCCTCCAAAATATCCAATCCGAACTGGAAGAAAAAGAAATGGAAGCTTGGCAAAATCTAGTCAAGATCCTGACTCATGAGATCATGAATAGTATTGCGCCGATCTCTTCACTAGCGGGCACAATCAAAGACGATCTGGAGAAGAAAATCGATACCGTAACTCCGCTTTCTTCTCAGGATTTGGAAGATTACCTGATGGGGATCTCTACTATTGAAAAGCGAAGTCAAGGCTTGACCAGTTTTGTATCTGATTTCCGATCGCTGGCGCATATCCCTGCTCCGAAGTTCAGCGGCATTGCTATTGCTAGACTATTTGACCAACTGGAAATGCTACTACAACATCAGCTCGAATCTGAAAAAATCACTCTTGTGAAGCATCTCAACCCTAAGGAATTGATATTATTTGGGGATCAGACACAAATAGAGCAAGTGATGATCAATCTGACCCAGAATGCTATTCACGCACTGGAAGATTGTGAAGAAAAGCTTATCACCTTGCAAGCCTATATTAATGAGTCAGGAAAAATTATTTTGAAAATAAGCGACACTGGCAAGGGAATCGAAGAGGAAGCATTGGACAAGATTTTCATTCCATTTTTCACTACAAAAAAGAAAGGCTCGGGAATAGGATTGAGTCTCTCCAAGCAGATCATGCGCCGTCACAAAGGGAACATACAAGTAAGATCTAAGCAGGGTGAAGGCACAACTTTCAAGTTAATTTTTAATGGGTAGATGCCAGTCCCAATAACTATCATGATCAGTTGGCAATTCCCAGAATGACTTAAAATTAGTGTCATCCGAGTAAAAATCGAGAGCTATTTAGACAAGCAAAATAGTACAATTTAGGAAAAGCGGACCTGCCAATTTGGTAGACTCCGCTTGTTATGGAAAGTTGAAGTTACGGCACAAAAAACAGCCCGACGTAACATACAAGATTATCCGGACAGCAGATTATCTGCCAATTGCTTTCTTTTATTCGGGGCGAATTGGTTGATCAAGCAGCGAAAATCCTTAAATCAGATCGTTATTATAAGTTCATGAGCACGTGGAAACAACTCGTTTTCATGCTCTATGGGGTAATATCCAAAACTAATTTGCTGAACAGGCTATGTGCGTGCCTAGTATGTTTGGAAAATAAGCTCAGCAACTGGGGTATTTACAGGCTTCTTGCCAGCAGCACGCTTTTCCATACCAACTGTTAGCGTCCTAATGAAGTCTTAGGCTAAATTTATTATCTGTTTTAGACCAATACAAGATTGAGATTTCAGATGGCTCTGAGTCTGCCCATCAATGGTAAGTTTCCCCTGATCAGACTAAGCTATTTTACTTCACCACCTTGAGTCCGTTTAGCGATGTATTCAAAGGAGCGAGAAGAAACACAATATCAGGTAAAAAGCAAGACGGACTCAAGACATATGCAGTTCTTCCCCTGAATGATTTGGTATCTGAATTCGTCTGGTTGATAGCGACCAGCACTAATGATATAGATATCCTCGGACAGCTCAAACACCAAAAAGACAATATTTATGTTTCGACAGGGGCTATATCAACTTATTGATCTACAGGAGATGGACAGAAGAGGGGTTGTTTTTTGTCACACGTCTCAACCAGAATGCGAACTATGAAGTAGTACACTTCGAGCAGATATCCATGACTTCCTTTCTAGAGGTACTATTTTACCAAATTATCACCTTAAAGTCACCAAATAGCCTGCTAAAGGCACAATTGATCACTTAAAAAGATCCATTCTCAGATAAGATATTCAGATTTCTGAGCAATCTATTTGACTTTCCATCTCACACCATCGTATTGACATACAAGAAGCGTTGGGAGATAGAGCCCTTTTTCAAGAAAATCAAACCTAAGGTAACTATCGGGATGAGCTGAGATATTTTTTCTCGGACAGCTCATAAGGCATCAAAACGCAGATTTGGATGGTGCTGATCGCCAATCTAATCTTCACGGTCATCCACAAAAGGATAAAAGAAGCTGAGCAGTTTACCACCTTAGTTGCGATGGCCAAGTCCAACCTGATATCCTATATTTGTTTTCAGACCATATTGAAAACAACCTGGCTTAATGAACAAGAGAGAAACCTTGAAATAGTACAATTGGATATTTTCAAGCTTGAGCAGAGGGGTGTTTTAAAAAAAAAAGAAAAAATCACCTTAGATAGCCTGAAAACACTAATTTGATCAATCAAAAATTTACTCGGATGACACTACTTATTTATAATAAAATAACATTCGAGATAAATTACAGTTAAAATACTAGTTATTTGATTTAAACCCTTTCTAGGAATTGTCTTTCAACTGTTTATGAGGCTAATATAAAATTACATGTGAGGTTTAGTTTTTACTAATTTTTTTTAAAACCCCATTGATACTAGATCCAATAATACAGCAAATTGAAGTGTAAACTCACAATTATGCTCGTTAATTAACCAGTAGCTTAACGATAATCTAAATGATTATATGTCTGTCCGCGCAAATTAAAAACTATATCCTATATTATTAAGAGCTTTAAATCAAACCTACTTCCAAAAGGAATTGAAATCTCTTTGGTCAAATTCTTGATGATATAAAAGAAACTGATATAACATTCTCGAAGTTACTTGAGAATGATCATGAAAAATCAAATTAGAGGTAAGAAATAGCATCCTTTTTAAGATTCCTCCTAACAAATCTCAAAACCTAACTACTCCCCCCCAATACAATAAAAGCCCACAATCGCAGATTTCCCACTTCCCTTTCGTTCCTTTGTTGCTGAAAGAACAACACCCAATTCGTTCTTTCACAACTCAAGTAAAACACCATTCATGAATACCTACAAACTAATTGAAGCTGAGATTTTAGGAGCATCCAACATCCTAATCACTTCCCATAAATCTGCAGATGGCGACTCCGTTGGCTCTTCTTTAGGTCTATCGCTTTTTATAGAGAAGCTTGGAAAAAAGGTTACCATCTGTCATCCCGACAAAGCACCTGATTTCTTGAACTATCTTGATTTATCTTCCATACTTGTGATGGATCAGGAACCTGAAAAGGTTACGACAGCATTTCATGAGTCAGATTTGATTTTTTGCCTAGACTACAATTCCATAGATCGTGTGGGTAAAGAAATGCAAACCTTGCTGGAATCAGCCACTTGCATCAAAATCATGATTGACCACCATCTTGATCCGCAAGATTTTGTTTCCCTTACCG
>Ga0209390_10000609_pt1 | contig 71376 bp, 57 predicted proteins | sample BON01_FD_187212 | JGI IMG/M metagenome (GOLD analysis project Ga0209390, IMG submission 187212) | Freshwater microbial communities from Lake Bonney liftoff mats and glacier meltwater in Antarctica - BON-01 (SPAdes) (version 2) | ecosystem: Environmental > Aquatic > Freshwater > Ice > Glacier...
CGCAACGCACTGCTTCGAGCCGAGGAAGCGGGCCTTGCTCTTGGAGCGCGTTCTCCGCTACGCTCCGAACCCGCTCCAAGAGCAACTCAACCACGAATCAAAACACCCAAAACCAAAAAGGCTACGGTGTCCAGGTTGTGAGGCAATGGAAGCCCAATCCATGAAACCCTTCGGTGTCCTTCAGTTATGAGGCAACAGGCAGTGAACCCGGGGTTCTTTCCCGGAAACATTTGCTCGATATTGCGACGCGCCCGTTTAATGTGCGGACAAAATCAACGAAAGATCTGACATGGGAATATTAAGCGGAATACTCGGGCACGCCTCGGAAATCAACGTCGGCGAACTGGAACAGGAATTCGCCTCGATCTTGATCGAAGGCGAGGAGATTCAGCGCGCCTACAAGCTCGTTCGCGATCTCGTGGTGTTTACGAGCAAGCGCCTCATCATCGTGGACAAGCAGGGAATGACGGGGAAGAAACAGGAGTTCCAATCGATCCCTTACAAGAACATCAACCGGTTTTCCAAGGAGACGGCCGGGCATTTCGATCTGGATGCCGAACTGCGAATCTGGGTAAAAGGTCAGGAAGAACCGATTGTGAAGGAGTTCAAGAAGGACAAGAACATCCACGAGGTTTACCAGGTCTTGAGCGCATATGTGCTGGACTAGCTGACCTGGTATTCCGGGTTGATGAGCCAAAGATCGGGGATATTTGAATCCGTCAAACCCCTTGAGGCTGGGCTCAAAAAAGCCGCTCAAGGGAAGTGCAGCTCGCCAGAGACCGCGTTGCCGCTCACTTTTTACCGTCCTCGATAAGGTTGTGGAGCGCATCCTTGAGGGCAACCAGATTTTGTTCCGTTGCCTCGCCATGAACTGAGAACACCAGATGGCCGGCTTCATCGAGAAGAAACAGATTGGCTTCGTCAGCCGTGATCTTCAATTGTTCCGCAGCCGTTCCGTCCCAGTCCATGGCGATGCCGTATTCGTATTCTTTTTTGAACGCGCGCCGGACCATTCCCCGCAGCAGACCAGGAACTGCCCGAAGGTCGGCGACCGCAAAGAAACGAACCGATCCTTTGAACTCCTTGCTCAGCGGTGAAATCCAGCCGGGCAATTGTCCGGCACCCTTTTTGTCCGCGACCGTCACGAGGACCGGTTGTTCAAATTTCGGCGCGAGTGTCATCGCGTTGTTGAACTGGTCCTTGAGCGCAAAACTCACCGGTCCGGCTGCTTCACTGTTTTCGGCCGGTGCCAGTCTCGCACCAATAAAAACGAGAAGTGCCACGCCGAAGACGAGGAGCACGCCGGAAGGCGTCCGTGAACAAATCACTGGACGGTCAAGAATCATGCGCGAACTCCCGCTGCCGTCACCGGTTTGGTTGGTGCCGATGTTTGTTTCTTGATCGCCCCGTAACTGCGCCCTTTCCAAGAATTTGTCATTCCCAACATCCATTTGAAAAAGGCCTGCCACTGGATGGCCAGCAGCAGGATTATGCTGAGCGGATGCAGTGCGGCTCCGAGTTTTGATTGTTGAAACTGAACCGCCCCGGCCACGCGTGGAACAAGTGACACGGCAGCCGCTGTCAACGCCAGCCCGAGCGACCATCCGGTGGCGAACGGAATCAGCACCCACGGGAGCACCTGCCCGCAAAACATCATCACAGTCATGATCCCGATGAGGCGCGGTGCGGCCAGCCCTTCAATCGCGTTTTTTCCCAACCCCTGCCAGGTCTCCGTTGCGCCACGATACATCCGGCAGGTGGCGAGATCGGTCGCGTCGAACAGTCCCGTCATCATTCCTTTCTTCCGGAAAGCGCGCGGCAATTTCACCCCGTCGTGAAGAGATCTCTTGATCGCCTCGTGGCCGTCCGCTTGTCGATACGCATCAGCGCGGGCGATGAAAAGTTGTCCGCATCCCGCCGCCAAAGACAGCGCCAGATCTGTCCGCATCCGGCGCATCGGCAGATACGCCATCAGCAGAAAATGAATCAACGGAATCAGCAGCTGTTCGAGCAAGGTTTCAGTTTGTTGACGCGGTACCCCGCTGGCCAGCGCGACCGGACCGCTGTAGTTGTTCGCGTTCAACCGGGTATCATCCGCCTGATTGCTTTCCATGAAGTGAATCATTCGCGCCAGTGAATCGGACGACAGCCGCACATCGGCATCGACGAAAACTAGGTAGGGAAACTGTGCGAGCCCGGCCAGATGATGACAGGCGTGCTGCTTGCCACACCAGTCATCGGGGAGGGGAGGGGCTGATTCCAGCCGGACTCGCGAATCATTTGCGGCAAGGGATCGAACGATTGTCGCCGTGTCATCCGTGGAATGATCGTCCAACACAATGACCTCCATTTCGGTCATCGGGTTGGCGAGAATGCACTCCAATGCGGCGCTGATATTGGCGGCTTCATTACGTGCCGGGATCAAAACCGAAACTCCCGGCAACGGGGTATTCTTTGGTATCTTGACGGTTGGCCGATACACCGTGCGGTTCAGCAGAAAGAAAATGACCGGCACGGTCGCGAAGACCAGCGCCACCACGGCCAGGGCCAACATTGTTTCCTGATTCATTTGGTTCCGTGAGCTGCGGTGAAGGTTTGTCCTTTGAGGCGCGCCTTCAGGCGACGCCAGCCATCGTAGACAGGGTTGGTTCCCTCATTTCCCTGGAGAAGGTTTTCGAACGCGTCGCTCTCGCGGTTGATTGAAGCAACTGCCAGTCGGTTAGACGCAACTTGCAACGCGTCTTGAAGTTGGTGGTTTATATCCTTCGCTCGCGCGGCTTGATTGGAATTCACCGGTTGACCAAACCGGAGCAGGACTTCCGGACGCTTCTCCTCCCAGTACGTGAACTCAACGGCGAGCGGAAGAAACGTGACATCAACCGCTCTCGCGGCCAGATGACTGAGGCCGGATTCAAAGGCAACATTCGTGTCCCGCACGTCAGCAAACCGGCCCTGCGGGGTGATGAACAGAAGGGTGTTCGGTTGATCGAGCAGCGCCTCGCTGGTTCTCAGGAACTGACGGGCTCCGCTGATGGATTTCTTTTCCACACCGTAAAACCCAAGCCACTTGAAGAATCCGTATTTGCGGAGCATCGCCGCTTCGATGGGGGTGTAAGGAATCCGATCAGCCAGCAAGCGACGCCATACCACCAGCCCGATCATCGGATCCCACCACGAGGGGTGGTTGCCATAGATGACCAGTGGCCGGTTGTTGAATTGCGAAAGATCAGGCGCCCCCAGGATACGCACTGAATGGAAATTCTTGCGAACCAGTTTTTCGGCGTAGCGGGCGAAGAAGCGGGTGAACCAAAGGGTGTTGGTCGGCAGGCCCGACCGGAGCGCGGACGTCTCGTCCGCGCGAATTTTCCCCGGCCGGACAGGCGGACGAGAGGTCCGCGCTCCGGCTTTTGGTTCGATGGTGGCGATCATGTTTGGTCTGAGCCTCCTCACGTGGGCGGCTACGTTTCTTTATCAGCTTGCCGCGCGGGCCAATGTTTCCTCCTGGCGCCCGGGCAGAGGAATGACTTTCTTCGCTCCGGTCACGTCGTTGTCCAAAGCATCGGCCGCGATCCAGCCGGACATCATTACCATCGGCATGCCGGGGCCGGGATGGGCCGCGCCGCCGCAGAGGTAGAGATCCTTGAAATCGCGGTTGCGGTTGTTCGGCTTGAAAGCACCGAAGAACCTTCCGTGCGACGCGAGCCCGTAGATGGCACCGTTCAACACGTGGTATCGGTCATTGATGTCCTGCGGCGTGAGCGCGGATTCGCTGACGATGCGGTCCTCGATGTCTTCCATGCCGCCGGTGCGTTTGAGTTTCTCGATGATCGTGCGGCGGTATTCCGAAAGCATCTTCTTCCAGTCATGGTGGTCGCGCAGATAGGGCGTGTGTACGAGGACATACATTGCCTCGCCGCCTTCCGGGGCGACACCGGGTTCGGTGGACGACGGCGCGCAAACATAGGCGGTCGGATCCGGAGCGGGTTCGCCCTGTTTGTAGATCGCTTCGAATTCCTCGTGCGGATCGCGGCTGAACACGAAGTTGTGATGGGCAATGTGTTCGTAGCGTTTCTTCAATCCGAGATACAGAACCACGCCCGAGCAGGCCGGTTCGTATTTGCGCCGGTTCAAAAACGGTTTTGCTTCCGGACCACCGATCAACTCGCGGAACGTGCGGACCGAATCACAGTTGGACACCACCTGAGCGAGGGGGATGGCCTCGCCGTTCGCCAGCACAACGCCGCTGGCCCGACCGTTGGTGGTGGTGATTTTTTCCACCTTCACGTTGGGGCGGATTTCCACACCAAGTTCGCGCGCCAGCTTTTCCAGGGCAACGGGCACTGCCCGGGTGCCGCCCATCGGATACCAGATGCCCTCGTCGGTTTGCATGTGGGCGATGCCACACAGGACCGCCGGTGATCCTTCTGGCGAGGAACCAACGTATTGCGTGAAATGATCCATCATTTGTGAAACGCGCTCGTCAGGAATGTAGTTTCGCAGCGTCTTGGCCACCGTGCTGTGCATGCGCATCGTCAGCACGTCCTTCAGAATCTTGGGATCAAATGAGGTCTTCCATTCGAACATGTCTCGAATACCACCGACGGCTTTGTAGAAGAAGTAACGCTGCGAAATGTCGCTCAACTTTTCGGACAGCTTCAGGAAGTCGAGATAACCCGTGGCATCCTCCCGGCGTCCGGTCAGGTTCACGATGTTGTCCGCCATGGTTCGCCCGTTCTTCACGAGATCGAGCACATTGCCGTCCTCGAAAAAGCAGCGCCATTGCGGGTCCAGTTCCACCATTTCCAAATAGTCTTCCAGGCGACGGTTCGCCTCGGCAAAGATGCGACGCAGGACGGAGGGCAGCGTGAGAATGGTCGGTCCCATGTCGAATCGAAATCCGTCCTGTTCCAGCTGGGCGGCCTTTCCGCCCACCCAGGAGTTCCGTTCGAACAGGACGACTTCGTGACCACGGGCGGCGAGCGTGCAGGCTGCGGCGAGTCCGCCAAGACCGCCACCAATGACGCCAACTTTTTGAGAATAGTTATTTTTCATGATGAGAATTATCTGGGAGTTCGAGGTTGATTGCGAACGGCGGAAATGGTTTTGAGCAGGGCCCGGAAACGTTGACCCAGCGAGCGTCCGTGACACAGTTGAAGCAATGACTGAAACAAAGGCGCGTCTGCTTCACGAAACGGTTTGTAATGCATCCGCACACGGCTGCGGTTGGAGATGACGACTTTCGGTGTCGTCATCTCCAGCAGGCCTTCAGCACCGCGGGTTACTCCGAACCCGCTCTGGCCGACGCCACCGAACGGCAGCCGCGGATCCGCTGTGGGCGCGATCAGGTCATTCACGATCACGCTGCCGGCCCGGATCTGGTCGGCGAACCGACGGGCGCTTTTGGGGTCGCGTCCAAACACACTGGCGCTGAGAGCGAACGGGCATTGCGAATTGGCGGCGAGCGCTTCCTTGTCACTGTCCACCGTCACGATGCAGGCCACCGGCGCGAACGTATCGTCACGCAGCACCTTCATTTCAGGTTGGGTTGCACTGAGGACGAGTGGTGCGGTCGCGTGATCCGCGTGCACCGTACCGGACACGACGAACGCGCCTTCCGCCATCGCCTCCTTCACCCACGGCAGCCACCGCTTCGTTCCATCCACGCCGAGCCGGATGGGATCGGCGGATTTAAGTTCCTTGCACAAGGCGCGGGTAAAATCTCCCAGTAGCTGCCGTGGAACAAAGATTCGTCGGGGCGCGATGCACGTCGCTCCGCGATTCAAAGTGAGACCAAATCGAATCGCCTTTGCAGCGAGATTGACATCGGCATCGGTGCGGAGAAAAACGGCGTCGCAGCCGGAAAGTTCCATGATGGCGGGCGTCAGTCTTGGGGCGAGTTGGGCGAGGATTTTCCGGCCGGTTTCCGCTGAACCTGTGAACACTACCTTGTCGACCCCGGCATCGATGGCCGCCCGGGCGGCCTCGGCTGACTCGGGCAGAACTTGAATCAGGTCGGGACTGAAGCCGCCCCGGATCAGTGCTTCCCGGAATGAGAGCATCAACTCCAACGCGCCGGGAGCGGGTTTGATCCACACGGCGTTCCCGGCAGCAAGTGCTTGAAGGACCTGAACACCGGCGAGGTAAAGCGGGTAGTTGCCGGGGGCGATGACGAGAATCAAACCGAGCGGCTGGCGATGCACTTCGCTCTCCACACCCGTCAACCAACTGGGGCGACCGGAAGTGCCAAGGCGTTTTGGGGCAAGCAGCCGGGTGGCGTTCTTCGTGAGAAATTTCGCTGCGTCCAGCAGGGGAATCAGTTCGGTGGCCAACGCTTCGGCCTGGGTGCAGTGACGGTGAGCCGCCACCATGCGAGCGAGTTCGTCGGAGCGGTCGACGAGTTCCGCGGCACTTCGTTTGAGGCATTTTCGGCGTTCGGATACTTGTTCCGACACGGAGTGAGATTGAGCCTGCTGGCTTCGCAATTTGAGCAACCCTAAGTCGAGTGACGAACCGCGAGAATTCAGATCCGATTGGGCAGTATGTTCGCCTTTACCGGCGTCCGAGAAGAAGCTCCAGTTGCGGTTCTTATGACTGTGGGTTGTGGTGCTCATTACGCTGCCTGCAAGGTCTTCTTTTGCTCAGATCGAAGGGTGAACGACCCGATGTCGTCGGCCTTCATTCCAATGTCATCCAGTAAAAGTTTGGCGGAGATGCGCGCTGATTCGAAGATCACCGGGAGACCGCTGCCCGGGTGGGTTCCGCCGCCGACGAGATACATGCCGTCCACGTCTTCAAACCGGTTGTGCGGGCGAAGTGTCAGCATCTGATCCAGACCGTGCGCGAGGTTGAACGTCGCGCCCTTATGGATCTCATAGCGCGTGTCCCAATCGGCGGGCGTGATGACCTTCTCATAGCGGATGCGTTTTTGAACGTCCTTGTAACCGGCGGCCTCCAATTTCTTGAATAGCAGCGCACGATAACGTTCCTTCTCCTGGTCCCAATTCACGTTCTCGGTCTTGTGCGTCACCGGGGACAACACGTAAAGAGTGGACTGTCCTTTCGGTGCGAGCGTGGGGTCGGTGACGGAGGCGTTCTGGACGTAGAATGAAGGATCGTCTGACAACGCGTGCTTGTTCTCGATGTCGTCCAGATTCTTTTCGTAGTCCTTGGCGATGTGAATCAGGTGATGGGGCATGTCATACTGGCCCTCAATCCCGAGATACATCATGAATGTCGAGCAGCTGAACTTTTTCTTTTCGATCTTCTTGTCGGTCCAACGGCGGCGCAGTTTGTCCGGCACGAGCTTGTGCATCGCCCGCGCGAAATCAGCATTCACCACCACGGCGTCACCGTGCAGGTTGCCAGTTTTGGTCCGCACACCCACCGCCCGTTTGCCGCTGAACAGAACTTCCTCGACCGGCTCGCTCAACCGGATTTCCACGCCGAGCCGACGGGCGACGCGGGCCATCGCCTGGGTGACGGCGGCGCATCCGCCGATGGGGTGCCAGACGCCGTATTCGTATTCGAGGAAGGAGAGAATGGAGAACAAACTTGGACAGCGAAACGGCGACATGCCGAGATACTTCGACTGGAAACAAAATGCCAGACGGACCCGGTCGTCCTTGAAAAATCTCTTCAGGTAGGTGTCCACAGATTGATGCGGCTTCAGCAAGGGGAGCATTTTGAGCAGGCGAAGGTTGATCAGGTCTTGCCAGCTCATGAACGGGTTCTCCAGGCAAGGTTGCATGCGCTCCAGTTTGACGCGGTTTTCGTCGAGGAACCTCTTGAACCCAGGCGCGTCATCTGGCGAAAATTTGGCAATCTGTTGTTCCATCGTCGCCACGTCCGGGCTGGCGTCGAGGTGTCCGCCCGAGCCGAATTGAATCCGATATTGCGGGTCCAGTTTGACCATCTCCACCTCGTTTTGAAGCGTCGTGCCGGCCGCCTCGAAAATCTCGTTCAAGATTCGCGGGTAGAGAAAGAACGTCGGGCCGAGATCAAACTTGAATCCGTTTGCTTCAATCGACGATGTGCGTCCTCCGACAATTGGAAGCCGCTCGATGATCGTCGTTTTCACACCGGCGCTGGCCAGCAGAATTGAAGTGGCCAAACCTCCGGGACCGGCGCCGATGATGACTGCGTTCTTGCTCATGGGAATGCTTGCTTGGTTCGTTGAAGGTTCAGGCTGCCATCGACTGCGTTTTCGGCCGGTCGATTTCCTCAAACTGATCACGCAGCTTGGAGAGTGCGATGTTCTGCAGCTGCCGGATGCGTTCACGGGTCAGCCCAAATTTTTCAGAGATTTCCTCGAGTGTCTTGCCGGTGCCGCCGTCGAGTCCGAAACGCTCCTGAATGATGGTCAGTTCACGCTCGTTGAGGGATGAAAGCATTCCGGTGACAAGCCCGTGCATCATCTTCTTATCGAATTCCTCGAACGCCGTGGGCATGGATTCGTCTTTTACGACGTCCCCCAAACGTGTGTTTTCATCTTCGCCGAGCGGTGCGTCCAGCGAGTTCATCGAGATGCAGGCTTGTTCCATCCGCTGCACAATGCGGTCGCCCAGTCCCAGTTCGGCGGACAGCTCTTCGCGATCCGGATTGCGACCGTACATCTCCTGCCACTTGTTCTGCGTCTGGCGCATCTTGAAGAGCCGCTCCTGCACGTGGACCGGGAGACGGATCACCTTGGACTGGTTGGCTAGGGCACGCCTGATGCCCTGCTTGATCCAGTAGCAACCGTAGGTCGAGAACTTGCCGCCCTTCGCGGGATCAAACCGCTCGACGGCTTTCATTAAACCGATGTTGCCTTCGTTGACCAAATCCAGGAGCGGAAGACCGAGGTTGTCGTAGTCCCGGGCAATCTTTACGACCAACCGCAGATTCGCGCGAATCATATGCTCCCGGGCGGCCTCGTCCCCTTTCTTGATTCGCGCCGCCAGTTCAATTTCCTCGTCCGTTGTCAGCAGCGGCACCTGCCCGATCTCCTGCATGTAGAGCTCCACCGGACTTCGTCCGACACGGTCCGCGCGCTTCTCAATCGCGTCGTCTGATGGCGCGTGCGCAAACTCAAGTTTGGCAACCGTGCCCCTCTTGGAGTGACGCAGCGCTTCGCCGGTCGAGGAGGTTTGAGGCCGGGAACGGGGGAACACCTGATGACTGATTTTTTTCATAGCTGTTTCTTTGTTCAACTTATGTCTAATCTATTGTTTATTGTTTGTCTAATTTTTTTATCACTTTGTTCAATGTTTGTTTAATTAAAATTGACTAACGGCGTTCTTGTCTCACATTCGTCTAATTAGCACGGTGTAACTTTTAGATTTAACCTTTTGGTTATAAAAGAGTTACGAACCGTGCAGTCAAATTGAGTCCTCCTATGAGTGAAGATGGATTGTTACACCCGATCAAAGTGACGGCCTTGAAAACGGGATTGAGCCCGCACCTGATACGGGTTTGGGAACGACGGTATGGTGCCGTAAACCCCGAGCGCACGGACACCCACCGCCGGATGTATTCGGAACCGGAGATCGAACGGCTGAAGCTGCTTGGGGCGTTGACAGCCGCCGGTCACAGCATCGGAAACATCGCAACCCTGGAAGTGGGTGCGCTTCGCGCATTGATCGTGGACAAGCCGTCCCTGCCGGCATCTCAATCAAACGTCCAGCGCCGGTTGGGCCGTCAGGAACTGGGAATGGAGTTCGTCGAGTTGGCGACAGCCGCCATTGCCGATCTGAACCAACGATCCCTCGAACGGGTTCTTGAAGAGGCAGCCGTGGCCCTCGGTCAGCAGGGAGCTCTTCTCCACGTCGTGGCGCCGCTGGCGGAAGAAGTCGGGAGCCTCTGGGAAAGCGGGACCATCGGCGTCGCGCACGAACATTTTGCTTCCGGCATTCTCCGCACGTTTCTCGGCAACATGGCCCGGCCCTTCGCCCCGAACGAATCGTCACCGCACATTCTGACCGCCACGCCCACGTCCCAACTTCACGAGATGGGCGCGATGATCATCACGGCCGCCGCCGTCGCCATGGGATGGCAGGCGACGTTCCTCGGCGCGAGCATCAGTCCGGTGGAAATCGCCGGTGCACTGAAGCAGAAACCCGCGCGGGTTGTCGGCCTCAGCATTGTTTACCCGCCGGACGATCCGCTCGTCGGGAAGGAAATTGTCCAACTCGGCCAGCTGTTGCCGCGCAATGTAAAGTTAATGGTCGGTGGCCGGGCGGCCGCGAGCTATCGCAACGCGATCGAGGAGGCCGGAGCCACCATGACCGGTTCCTTGGAAGATTTCATGAAGCAGCTGCAACAGGTCCGCCAAGGTTAGCCGCGTAGAAACCAAGATCCCTTCGTCGTCGCTCGCAGTTGTCGCGACAGAAGATCAGAAGACCGGCAGTGTCCTGGTTTGCGTTTGGCGGAGCGCGACTGTGCGCGAAGCGTCAGTCGCAGCACATCGGCATTGTTGCGACTGGTCTGCGACACAGCCGCGCTCCAACAAATCAGGACACTACCAGAAGAATCGGGGTGCATCCTGACACCGACAGCGGTGGTGGCGAATGGCGGTCCGGAGACAACGTGTTTCCGGACAGGAAGCCGAACTTCGGCCTAGTCGGAAAGGTTGCGGTGAGGACATTGCCCGGAGACCGGGAGCTGGAAGCGTCCGAGCACTTTTCCCCGACCGGGAAATTTTCGAGTGCTCCAGCAAAGCGCAGCGACGATGGAGCTTTCGCGCGGACGGGAAGCTCCGGTCATTTCAGTGCGCTTCGAGCGGGCGAAAGCGGTGCTGAGGCCACCGCAATCCAGACGCTCCGCGATTTTGTTGGGCGCTCATCAAACGTCGCGGAGCGTCTGGACTGCGGCGCGTTCACCGCCGCTTTTTCAGCAACGCAGCGGGTAACCGGGTCGGCGAAATTTGGAACGACTCCGGCAGAGCGCAACTCCAAGTTGCTGTCGCGTGTCCGCGTGTCCGCGTGTCAGTCCGTCGGATCGTTGCCTCGCTACCCCACGCTTTCGAACGCACCCCGGTGAATGCCAGTTCAGGAGAGTTTCTCCGGCGCAAAAATCTACCGTCTCACCTGACGGCTGGAGGCTCGGGTTCGGTCACTTCGATCTGGTCGGCGATCTCCGGCGGAATGGGGACGGAACCCATCGAACCGTCGGGTTGATGGGCGACGCAGACCACGATGAGTTTGCCGCGCGCAATCTCCTGTTTTTTGTCGCCGACAATCTTCCGGAAGATGATCTGGTGTGTGAGCGTCTTCGCCTTCTTCTCGATCACGCGCAGGTGGATTTCCATCTCTTCCTCAAAGCGGATCGGTCGTGAGTAATCGCACGAGGCATGCACGCGCGGGAAACCCACCGGCGGATTGTGCTTTGCCATCACGACGGAATGCCCGAGCGAACGGTAGAACGCGTGCTCCACGGTTTCCATGTATTTGAAGAAGTTCGAGAAGTGGACGATGCCCGCCATGTCGGTCTCGGAAAATTCCACGCGACGGCGGACGGTAAATTCGCTGGGCATGATCAGGAATTGGCAGGTTCTTCGGTTTCTTCGTCGGAAGGTTCCATGGCCGCCGCCTTCGCGGCCTGCCAGGATTCGGCGGCCTCCTCGTAGACCACGAGCAACCGTTCCGCCATGAGATCGATCGAGAACAGGTTGTGGGTGTTGGTCCGCACCTGTTCACCGTATTCCCGCGCGAGCTTCGGTTCTTTCAGAATTTTCTCGATCTTGTCCGCCAGCGCGACGGGATTCGGCTCGGCCAGAAATCCACCGCCCACGGCTTCCATGATTTCCGGGAACGCCGCGACGTTGGGTTGCACGGGGGGGATACCCGCCGCCATGGCTTCGATCAGGTAAAGGCCGAATGACTCTCCGTACGTGGCCGGGGTGCAAAACACGGTGAGCTGGCGGAAGAAGGCCAGTTTGTCGCCGCGCGTGAGGTTCGGATACCACTCGACGTCGCTCAGACATTTGGCCTTGCGCATCTTGTCCTTCATCTCCTGGACGAACGGTTCATCGCCCGGTCCGCAACCGCCGCCGACGCGCAGTTTGAAATGCGGAACGCTCTTGCGGCTCTTCAGTTCGATGAACGTGTCGACGAGCAGACCGAGCCCTTTCTCCGCGCACATCCGGGCGAAGTAACCCAGCGACGGCGGGTGCGGCGCGACGGCGGCCTGCATGTAGCCTTCCAGATTGATGCCGTTGTGAACGATGCGCATGCGTTCGGGATCGATCTCCAGATTACGCATCATCTCCGCAGCGTAATACTGGCTGGGCGTCACGAAGAGATCCACCTCCTGCGCGCGGTGAATCATGTGCTGCCAGCAGACGTCGCGAAACTTCTCCGGCAGTGAGTTCACAAAATAATCCTCGCCCTGCAAGGTCACGACAACCGGCACGTCGAGTTCCCAGCGGATCTTGCGGACCATGCCCAGCATGAGCGCGTTGGACAGCACGATAACGTCCGGTTTCTCGTCCTGTGCTTTGAGAAACGCGATCAGGTCGTCGAGTTCGCGCACCTGATTTCCGGATTCGCCGAGCAGCATTGACAGCGTCAGTTCACCGACATCTTCCGGCCGGGTTTTCACGGCACCCTTCGCAACCATTTTCAAAACGAGTTTTGAACCGGCGAGTTTGTGAATCCACTTGGGTGCTTTGCGGAAGAGCTTGGATTTCTGTTCGAGGTAAACGTTGAGGCCGCTGAAAAATGTAGGGGTGCCGTTCGTCTGGTCCGGTTCGTCCAGCGTCAACGGCAGATAGAGCGGCACCATGAGGACCTCGTGCTCCCGCTTGCGCAGCGCCGCCACCAGCGCGTTGTCGCGAAAGCAACCGCCACAATACATTCCGCCGGCCCCGGGTGTGATTTGAACGATATTCACTAGATGGCGCGACTATGCCGGACTTTCCCGATCCGACGCAATGAAAGAGGAATCAGGCCACGAGTTTCGCGTCCGGCGATGTTTTGGGCATCCCGTAGGGCAGATTTTCCGGAATCTCGGCAAACTCAGCGATTCCCTTCCAGAGCTTTGAAAAATCCTTGTTCACGTCGCCGGACAGGCAATCCGTGATGTCGCCCGCGAGTTCGGGGTACTTTTCGATCACCTGTTTGAACGAAAAGTTCGGGGCGTAGAACGCGTAGATCAGCTTGCGCATGTTCTCGATTCCTTCGCGCAATGAGGCGGCATACGCGGTAAACCGCGACGCGGACAAATCGCCGTCAATCAAACCCTGATGAATTTCGTCGGCCGCCATCACGCCGGATTTCAGCGCGAGCATGAGACCGGAGGAAAACACCGGGTCCAGGAAACAGAACGCATCGCCGACCAGCAGCAGACCGTCTTCCCCGCAATGTTCGGAGTGAAATGAATATTCGCTGGTGAGGTAGTAATCGCCGGTCTGTTCGCCTGCGGCAAGGTGCTCTTCGATCCAGGGATTCTGCTGCTTCTCGCGATCAAAAATCGCCTGGGGATCTTTCACCCCGTCGCGGCTGAGATACTTGCCCTCGGCAACGACGCCCACGCTGACCATGTCGTCATGTTGCGGAATGTACCAGAACCAGCCCTTCTCGGAAATCATCGCCACGGTCGTCGCACCGGCATCGACGCCCTCATCGCGTTTCGCCCCCTTGTAATAAGTCCAGACCGCGACCTTGTTCAGGTTTGGGTCCTTCTTCCTCCAGTGGCTGCGCACGGCGGCGAAGGCTTCCTTGCCCGAACAATCGAGCGTGATCTTGGCGCGATACTCTTTCACCTCCCCGTCGGGACCGGCGGCGCGAACTCCGGCCACGCGGCCGTCTTCGCGAATCAATTCTTTCACCGTGATCTCATGCAGCACCCGCGCACCGTTCGACTCGGCCTTCTCCTTGACCATCACGTCAAATTCGGAGCGCCGGATCTGCCACGTCTGGGCCACGGTTTCGCGATCATACCGGTCGAAGAAATAGAACGGCTGGGACGCGCGGCCGCGCGGAGAAATGAACTGCACCGAATACTTTTTCACGAACGCGGAGGCGCGCATCTGATCGATCAACCCAAGCCGCTTCAGCGGTTCGTAGGTGAAGGGAAGCAACGATTCGCCGATGCGATAACGCGGAAACGTGTCGCGTTCCAAAACCAGCACGCTGCGACCGTGTTCCGCGAGCGTCGCGGCCGCGGCCGATCCGCCCGGGCCGGCTCCGATGATCAATACGTCGAGTTCAGCTTCGTTCTGCATGGGTCAGGATAACCGAGGTTTCAACTTTGCAAATCGGCAGGCGGGAGAATTTCGACAATTTCCGCGAGCGGATGGTTTTTGGGATCGAACAGGGTGTTGCGTCGACCGTACAATGTATGTTCGCCTTCAAGTTGCAACGCTCGGTTGATCAGATCGTCCGACTGGATTTTCAGATAGGCCTTGGGACGACTCGAATGAACCACACCGCATGAGGCCAGGATGTGGCCCAACGGTTCGCGCTCGGCGAGAATCAGTTGCCGTGCTTTCGCGGGAAACAGGTCCAGCATGATCTTGATCGCGCCGAATTCAACCGGCTTGCCGGTGGCGTTCAGTTCCAGCACAACTTCGCGAAAATAGAATCCGTTCCGCTGGTCCCGGCTCAACGCACGAATGTGAATCGTGTCCTTGTGAAACGCCTCAAGGGTCGGCGTCATGTCATTCTGGTGAACGAGCAGTGACCGGTACGGTTCGGGAACCGAATCACCGTCCACCTGATCAATGACCGGCAACGGCAACCGCGCCTGGGCATAAAATTCATCCAGCGGGTAAGCCCAGGGGAGGACTTTGGTGGCAATCGTATTTTGGGGTGCGTTCATTCAGTAATAACGTCCAACGTTCAACGCTTAACTTTTAACGTCCAGATTTCCGGCTTCTCGCGGTTTTGAGACTGCTTGCAAAAATTCGAACAAGTTCGTCTGTCTCAGTTATCAACATTTCAACTTCGGAACGATTTTTCGTCAAAGGTATGCGCTGAATCAACTGCCGCCAGCGCAACGTCTCCCTGAGCTCCTTGAGGCAGATGCTCATCTTGTGGATGAAATCACTACGCTATTCCGCCGCCTGAGCTTCCCCATGATTGGGCAGTGGTGAGGTGCCAGAACGCAGCAACTGTCCAGCGACGTGATGCCCTGCCCTCGACTGCGGCAAGCTCTCCGTCAAGCGAACGATCGCCGCCGCAAACTCCAACAAACGTTCGTCCAAATCATAGGCTTGGCCGTCGCCATTCCTTGCACGTTGAACGTTCGATGTTGGGCGTTGAGCGTTCATCCGTTACGCATATCGCCCCGTCTCATGTTCGGGTTTGAAGAACTGGTGCAGCAACCGGTCGATCTGCATCAGGCCGTCGCGGGTGACACCGATCTGGTCGCCGCCGTTGGTGAGGAAACCCCAGTCCTTCAGAGTTGCGAGCGGTTTCGCAAACTGTTCACGCGGGTCTTTGCCAAACTTTTTGGTGAACTGCGCGGCGCTCACGCTGCCAAGCTTGAGTTGAAGCATGAACTCACGGATATAGTTTTCGTCAGCGGTCGGTTCGAGCGCCCGATAGACGGGAAGCTGACCGGCCTCAACCGCTTCGACGTATGGATCGAAATCGTGATGGTTCTGGTAATGCATCCCGTTCAAATGGCCGAAGCTCGCAACGCCGACGGACATGATGTCCGCGCCGTTAAACAGTCCTTCACGGTAAACAAATTTCACCTTCGCCGGATCTTTCACAACGGTCGTCGCGCTCGTAACCGTGTAGCCGATCTTCTCGAATTCATTGTAAGCGTAATTCACCCACCGGCGTTTCGTTTCCCAGTCCGCGACCGGTGCGACCAGTTTGCCCTCGGCTTTCATCTGCTGGAAAATGCCGGTGTTGAATGGCACTTCCATCTGGTAAATCGTCACGGAGTCCGGGCGCAGGGCGACGGCTTTTTCGACCGTTTCCTTCCACTTGTCCTCCGTCTCCTCGACCATGCCCGCGATGAGATCAATGTTGATCTGCGGGAAATCGATCTCACGAGCAAAAGCGTAGGCGCGCTGAACTTCTTTGGAACGATGCGCACGTCCGTTGATTTCCAGAATATGATCGTCGAAATGCTCAATGCCGAGGCTGAGTCGTGTCACTCCGAGGTCGCGAATCGCCTGGAGCTTCTTGTCGGTCAAAGTGCCGGGTTCTCCTTCAAAGGTGACTTCCTCGACTTCGTCCCACGTCAGCATTTTCTTCATGCCGTCCGTGAGATATCTGAGTTGTTCGGGTGAAAGATAACTGGGGGTGCCGCCACCGAAATAAACGAACTTGGGTTTGCGTCCGCCGATGAACGGTTTGCCAGCGTAGACCGCGAACTCCTTCAGCACGGCGTCAAGGTAGCTCTTGATCGCCTTGGAATCCTTGTCCGTGTAAACGCGAAAGTAACAAAAGTGGCAGCGCTTCCGGCAAAACGGGATGTGCGTGTAAAGACCGAGCGGAACGCCGGGGCGAGGTGGCTGCTCGAGTGCGGCGTGGAAATCCGCAACCGCCTCTTTTTTCCAGAACGCAAATGGCGGGTAGTTCGCCACGAAGTAGTTGCCCGCGGTAGTCTGTGTTTCAAAGATGGGTTTTGCGGTGGGCGCGGGATTGGGTTCTGTTGTCGTGCTCATAGAATTCATTTTGCGGGACCGAAGGCGTAAACATTTCCGTCGTCGCATCCGATGATGACCATTCCGTCGGCGACGGCGGGAGAACTTTGAATCGATTCGCCAATTTCGTAGGACCAGATCTCCGTGCCGTCCTTCAAATCAATCATGTAAAGCCGGCCGTCGTCCGATCCCACAATCACTTTTCCATCGACGATCACGGGCGAACTCTCGACCCGGCCGCGCGTGGCGAAGGCCCAGATTGGTTCGCCGGTTTTCTTGTCGATGCAGTGAACGCGTTTGTCGCGGCCACCGATTACGATTCGGTCAGCGCCAATTGCGGGCGAGGAGAAATAAGGAAAATTGCGATCGCGGTAGCTCCAGACTTTTTCACCCTTGTCGATGTCCACGCACCAGACTTCGTTGTCGTAATGACCGAAGAACGCCAGGTTCTTTTCGAGCGCGACCGAACCCATGATGTAGGCTCCGGCGTCGATTTCGTTCACCTTTTCGCCCTTCTCCAGTGACACTACGTGAAGCAGCGCGTCGCATCCGCCGAATACCGTTTTGCCGTCGGACACGGCCGGCGAGCCATTGATATAATTCGACGTTTCGTAGGCCCAGTTGGTCTTGCCTGTGCCGGCGTCCAGCGAGTAGAGAAAAAAATCATGACTGCCCACGAGAATCGATTTGGACTTGTGGTCCGGAGCGCTCATCCAGTTGGGTCCGCCGACGATCTTGTCCTGCGTGGTGAACTTCCAATTCTCGGCGCCAGTCTTCGCCTCGAGGCTGTAGGCGTTGCCGTCGAGCGTTCCGAAGTAAACAGAACCGTCGAGATAGAGTCCTGAGCTTTCGATCGCATCCGACGCGGTGAACGCCCATTTTTTTGAACCGTCCTGGAGATTGATCGCGTAGAAGTTCGAGTTGTAGCTGCCGACGAACACGGTGTCGTCCTGGATCACCGGCGCGCCTTTCACCACGTCGCCAGTCTTGAAGGTCCATTTGAGCTCGAGCTTATCGGAGAGCTTTCCAGTGGCGACCCCGTCGAGACCCTGACCGCCGCGACCCGACGGCCAGTTGACCGACGCACCCACTGTCGTGACGGCACAGAGCGCCACCACAAACGCGCAGGGAAAAATTCGCAGTAGTTGGACTTGGGTCAGACGTTTCATCGTTAAGCAGTCGTTATGACAAGAGTAGGAAGTATCTTGCAGGTCGCCCGGGTTGGCAAACATTTATTACCTATACGTATTAAATGGGTTTCGACGGCGGAATGTTCCAGGCGTTCAAATTAATGCGCCCGGTGCCCGATAACGCCTTTGAAAACACATTGGAATTGAGTCTTGATCTTTTGTCGAAGCCATCGCAAAAGTAACCCGAATTTAATACCGAAACCACTATGGCTGACCTCGAAAACAAGTACGAAGATAACGCTTCCGGCAAATTCTACGTGGATGACCAGTGCATCGATTGCGACCTCTGCCGCGAGACCGCACCGGACAATTTCACCCGCCAGGAAGACGGCGGTTATTCGTTCCTGAAGAAACAACCGGAGAACGAGGACGAAGAAGCATTGTGCAAGGAAGCCATGGAAGGCTGCCCGGTCGAAGCCATCGGCGACGACGGGAAGTAATCCACACGCCCACCCTTTCAACCCGCGGAGCAATCCGCGGGTTTTCTATTTTTGAGCGTGCCCGGATTCCGTAAGCCAGCCCGTTTCAATTCTAGAACAGTTATCAAAAAGAATATCAGAAATGAATGGGCGGCGGCGGCACTCCGCGCGCGCCGGGAGAACCGGACCGGGGCAACACTCTCCAAAACCTTTCTGAGAGCCTGTCTGAAAAAGGAGCGCGGATGTGTCGAAAACCAGCCGCAGGGCGGAGTAGCCAGTCCCAGGCCCCGGAAATTGAGACCCCGCTGCGGCTGGTCGAGGACGACACCGCCGCGCTCTGGGGTTTTCAGGCTCTGAGAGATCACGGCTCACGATGCCCATCACGGACTGTTGCTACCACTCGCCGGTCACGTCGTCACCCATATGGTAGGGCGTGTCACTCGGTGCGCGCCGATGAGCGGGTTGGCGCATCCAAATTCACCTGCACTGTCCGAGCGTTCGAGAACGAGCTACCGAACCCGTCCATAAAATTCCGAATCCTTCCTGAAAACCGCATCCCTCCATGCCCATCGGTGGACCGCGCGGAGCAACGGTCCCTACCCTCCGATTCCCTATTCAAACGCACCCTTTCAACTCCTATTTCCCAACCTCTTTTTCGCCCCCATCGGCCAACAGCTGACGGCGCAACATGTCCAGACTTTGCCGGCCGGTGATGAACTTGAATGTCTCCCGCTCGTACGGATTGAATTGGCGGACCGCTCCCACACCGCCCGGAAACGCCAGCCCGATGTAGACGGTTCCGACCGGTTTTGAGTCGGTGCCTCCGGTGGGTCCGGCGATGCCGGTGATCGCGATCGCGTAGTCCGCTCCAAGACGATCACGCGCACCGACCGCCATTTCGCGGGCCGTTTCCTCGCTGACCGCGCCGTGTTTCGCAATTGTGCCGGCGCTCACGCCAAGCAGGCTCTGCTTGAGCTCGTTGCTGTAGGTGACTACGCCGCCGGGAAAGACGTCCGATGCCCCGGACACGTTTGTGAGGGTGTGCGCGACGTATCCGCCGGTACACGACTCCGCCGTTACCACGCGTTTTTTCCGCCGCGCGAGTTCACGGACCACCACCTGTTCCAGGCTCGATCCGTCTTCGCTGTAAATGTGTTCCCTCATCAGCCGACGAACTGTTGTCGCCGCTTCCTCAATGAGTTCAGCGGCCGTTTCGCCAACTGCCGTGAGACGGACATCCACCTCCCCGGAGCGCGCGCAAAATCCGACTTCCAGCCCGCGCGCAATGAACACAGCGAGATGCGGAGCGATTGCGTCCTCGACCCGGCTTTCGCCGATGCCGAGCGTGTGAAATGTGCGGGAGAGAAATCCGGTCGCCTGCGGATAACGCGTCTTCAACAGCGGCAACACCCCGGCGTCAAACATGGGTCGCATTTCACGCGGAGGGCCGGGAAGCATGACGAGCAGACCCCCGGTCGTGCGACGCCCGAAGCTGCCGGGCGGAACATCGATGGCGAGTCCGGGAGCACTGCCGTTATCGTTCTGCAATACCATGGCACCGTCCGGCACCTGCGCCTGGATGTGGGCCAGCGTTTCGAAATTCGGCGGCAACGGTCTTCCCGTCCGTTTAAACATCTTCTCGATTTGCAGAAGCACCGCTTCGTCGGTCCGCAGTTTGAGATCCAGCAAGCGGGCGATCTCGTCCCGCGTCCGGTCGTCCGAAGTCGGTCCCAATCCACCGGTGACAATCACGACATCGGAGCGGGTCAACGCTTCCGCGACCGCGTCGGCGATGGCGGTTCCCGCGTCGGGCACGGTCAACTGGCGATTGACCGGCATGCCGAGCGAGGCAAGCCGCTGCCCGATCCACTGCTGGTGACTGTTCAAGGTGGAGCCCAGCAACAGCTCTGAACCGGTCGTGATCAACTCAATGAACATGCAAGGGAGATTTCCTTTTCCCGCAGAACGAGGCGAGGATGAAGTGGTGGGGCGGGCTTGGAAAAATGGCGGAGAGGGTATGAATCGAACCGTGCCTGTCCGGTTGTTTGCCAACGCTTGTGTGGAGCGCGGCTGTGTCGGAGACCAGCCGCAGAAACGTGCGAACCCGCTGCGGCTGGACCTTCGCACACAGCCGCGCTCCGGTAAATTCGCAATAAAACGGATGGTAGTCTCTGGCCGGAAACTACCCGGGCCCAATCGCTCTCGTCCTCGAAATCCCCCGCCAAATCGAGGACGAGGACGACGATTTCGAAATCGTGCGTTTCCGGCCAGACACCGAGTATGAATCGAACCTCCTCCCGGGCCGGTTACAAAAAGAAAGGCCGGAGCGGATGCTCCGGCCTTTTTGATTTTCTATTTCAGATTAACTGATGGGAACCGTTAGTCCTTGGTTCTCCAGTAGGTCTGCGAGCCAGGAGCGCCGGTTGCCTTGGTGGTGTCCCAATTGGCTCCGTTCACAGCACCAGTGTTGTCGTCTGTGAACACCAACGGGTCAGCCAGGGTCGCGGCCCCTTGCAACTGAGCACCGGCGGTCTTGTCAGCATTCGGATAGCTGACCGTCACCGTGTTGTTGCCGTTGTTCACGATCGACAACGTTGGGGTGGGTTGAACACCGCCGGCAGTGATCACTGCCGTGGCGCTGGTGGTTGCGGGAGCACCCGGTGCATTCATCACCACGTAGTAGCTGCCAAGGTTGGCCGCCTGCACGTCGGTCGTGCTCACTGAAGTGCCGGTCGCACCTGGGATGAGAACACTGTCCTTATACCATTGGTAGCTAATTGGACCACCGAGGAACGGTGCAGTCGGATTGGCCGCCACCGATACACTGGCCGGGCCGCCGAACGTCACTTGAACGCTCTGTGGCTGTGCCGAGATGTTGATGGTGTTGTCCGGATTGACGAACGACTTCGCGTTGCTCGCGTTGATACCCGGCGTGTCATTGTCAGGCGTAGGCTGACCTTCCATATTCCAGGTCACGCCGCAGTTATCACCGCCACCGCCCTCTTTGCTGAGGAGCTGGAAGTAGTAGTCAACGCCCTGCGTGAGGGTGAGACCGCCAACGGTGTTGGTGGATTTGTTGACCGGCACTGTAGTGACGCCCGGGAAGAGCCCGAAGGTGCCCACGCGGCGGTCCGTGCCGTTCCAGTTACGGAAGCCATTCCACTGCGGGTCACCGGCCAGTGTCACGACATTATCCGGACTCGAATCAGTGCTGAGGTAGAAGACAGTCTCGTCATCACCGGAGACTGCGAAGTAATACACACCCGTCTGCGGCACGTTGAGGTAACCGGACAGTTTAGTGCCGAAGTTGTCGATACCCTGGTCAGGCGATTCAATCGCGGTGATGTAGTCGGCCCGGTCTGGGTTGTTCGGATACTTCGAGCTGTTGGTGATGGCATTAACACCGCCACCAGGCAGGTTGAGGAACATTTCACGACGGACCAGTCCCGATGACAAGGTCCAGGCGGTGAACGATCCGGTGTAGGCAGGCGTCATCGTGTTGCCCGCGAACGAGGTGTCCTTGACGCCGCTCACATTGATTGAGTAGACGGTCCCCGGCGTGAGTGCTGCCGTGGTCAGGGTCACATAAGTTCCGTTGGCCGACTGCGTTGCCGCGCTGATCGGAACATTGATTGCGCCGGGTGCGGTGATGACGTAGTTGGCCATATCCACGGAAGTGGTCGGATCGACGACTTCACTGTAGGTGACACGGACCTGGGTCTGACCCGGAGTGGCCGAGACGTTGGTGACCGTTGGAAGAACGATATCGTTCACAACCGTCAGGGTCGCAATGTCGCCCGGAGATGACAGACCGGGGATGCCCCCGACTGCGCGATACTGAGTCTGGTCATTGACCGGGAGGAGACGTGGTGTCGTGTAGGATGAGCTGAACGCACCCGGGATGTTGGTGAACGAGGCGGCACCCGCTGCCTTCGCCTGCCAGCTCCACGATACGGTCGGATTCGAGCTGGTGAGGTTGGTGCCCGAGCCGCCGGTCGTGAAGGTCACTGCGGTGCCTTCACTGAAGGTTCCACCGGTGATCTGAGGATTGAACGTGAACGCGGTTTCATCCGGATTCGAGTTCGAGCAGCAGATGGTTCCCGCGATGGGCTGCAGCTGGTTGGCCGGCGTGCTATCGCCTTCCTGGCGAAGCGCGACCTGACCCCAGTCACCACCGCCGCCTTCTTTGACCAGATACACGAAGCCATACTGATTTCCGGCAACGAGGGGAATGATGCCCGAGGTCTCTGCGGCGGGAGGCTCCTGAAAGCCTGCGCAGCAGCCGTCTTCCCGGGCGATCGGCGTGGCCGTTTTCGCGTCGGGGATGGCGGCTCCACTCGTGTTCAGGAAGAACTGCCCCGCGTCATCACTTCGGGTGAAGAACCGGTAGTTGCCGGTTCCGGGTGAGGTGAACACACCGGCGATGCGGAGACCGAAGTTGTCGCCGTAGGTGTTGCCGAAGTTCGGCTGGCCGAACGACAGGGAGCTCAGGATGATGATTTCATCAGGCGCGTTCGGGTAGTTCGGTGCGGCCAGCAGCGCGCTGACGGCGGTGCCGCCGATGTTGCGGTAGATCTCCGCATTCACGACGCCGGAGCTCGAGATGAAGCCGGTGAAGTTCTTCGTGGAATCCACGGCGATGGCATTCGGAGTTTCGGCGATGTCGGTCACGTTGTTCACGGTGACTGTGTAAACCGTGTTCGGAGTCTGGGGCGAGGTGGGAAAGGTCACCGTGGTGAACCCACCGTTTTGAGCTCCGCCCATGATGCCGCCGCCGGTGATGGTCAGCCCGCTGACGGAGTAATTGCCGGAGGATGTCGCCGTGGCGGGGTCGACCAGTTCATCGAATTCGACGGTCACATGGTCGTAGGAACTGCTGCCGATGGCGCGGACGATGGTCGGCTTGACCACGTCTGTGATGACCGTCAATATGGCCTGTGCACTGATCGCCTGGCTGAACAGGTTGCGCACCGCGACCGTGAAGGCCGACTGGTTGTCGGCATTGAGCGGACGTGCGAATACGAGTTCACGCTTGTTCTGATCAGGGATGATGACTCCGTTCCGGTACCATTGATAGGTGTGGGACGGGGAACCGGCGTGGACGACGTTCAACTGGACCGGGCGATTTTCAACCACGGATGTGCTGAGCGGCTGATTTTGAATCACAATCGGACCGGCCTGGGCAGGATCAACAAACAGGGAGAGGTACTGGCCAGGAATTGGAGCCTGACCATTCACCAGACCGTCGTTGTTGTTGAAGTTCCAGGTGTTCGGGAGCTGCCAGGTGATGTCAAGGTTGTCACCGCCGCCACCTTCCTTGAAGAGCCCTTCAATGAAGTATTTGTTGCCCGCCGTCAGGTTGATATTACCGACGGTGTTTTTCGACTGGTTTGACGCTTTGGTCGTGTTCTGTGCGGGGCTGGCCGGGAACGATGCCGTCCGGTAGGCATTGGCACCGGTGCGACCACCATCGGTGGCGAGGTAGTTCCGGTAGCCTCTCCACTGCGGTTCGACAGCGATGGCCCGTTTGTTTTCTACCGTGGCATCGGTGCTGAGGTAGAGGATGGCCTGATCATCCGCCGCAAACGCGAAGTTGTAATTGCCGGAGACCGGAGGAACGACGAACCCGATCAGCTGACCACCGTAGTTGTCCGCGAAGTTGAGGTCCGAGCCGTTGAATTGGATGGCCGCCTGGGTGACGGTGGTGTCGACATCAGGTTGGTTGGGAAACCGGTTGGTTGCATTCAACAAGTTCTGCACGGAAGTGCCTCCGATGGCCGCCCCCCCGTTGATCGCACCCCAGGCACGGAAGGTCATGATGCCATCGGTCAGCGCAACGGATGCCTGCGTGTTCGCCGGGATCGGGTTTTTCGCTGTCGAAGCGTCGGTGACGTTGTTGATCGTCACGAGCGTGCCGCCCGCGGTGAGCGGCGCCGTGGTCGTCACAACGACCGTATTGCCCTTGGGCTCGTCGAACAGCATCTGGATCTTGTCGATGACCACACCATTGTTCATGGCGTAGTTGGCCTTGTTGGTGGCCGTGGTCGGATCCACATTTTCAGAATAGACAATGCTGAAACCGGAGTTGTTGCCGGAAGTACTGGCGAACACCACCGATGGACTGGAAGTATCGGAAGTCACGCGAACAGTCACAACCTTGGACGAGACCGCACCCGCGACAATATAGAATTGGGAATTGTCGTAGCTGTCGGAGATCGACTCGATATACTTGGCCGACGTTGTGGCACCCACCTGGGCGACCCCATTGGAATACCACTGGTAGACCACCGGGTAGTTCGCATCAATCGTGGTCGACAGATCAACGGACTGTCCCTCGGTCACCGACAGGGTTCGGTCGGCCACGGTGGCACCGCCAGGACCACGTTGGAAGATCGGGGCCGTAACGGTTTTCTCGGTTGTCCAACCGGTGTAGGTACAACCGTTGTTACACGTGGCCGAGAACACGAAGCGCTGGGCGTAGCGGAGCGGAATGGGGCGTTGCAGAGTGAAGTCCGGCAACCACCAACCCAACTGGGCAAGACCACCCGGACTGGAGCCATTTTTCTGCAGGAGGGCGAAGTAATACTGGGTGCCCTTGGTCAGCGTGATGGGACGGGACTTCTGACTGAAGCGCACTGCCCACGCATTGACACCGGTACCGCCGCCGGTAAAGGCTTCCAAAGCGGCACTGCCAACACCAGCCGAGCCCGGAGTCGTGCTGATCCAGAATTCGGCATCATCCGTACCTGCCACCCAGAAGGTGTAAGCACCGGTCTGCGGCGGTTCAATGAAGCCACGAATCCAGCTCGCAGAGTCATCAGGAGCACTGCCAGACCCCGCATCATTGGAGGTCTCAATGAATTTCTCAGGTGGGAAAGACCCGATGTTCGACGCCAGTGGCGTGAATGGTATCGCCTCCACCCACGGATAGAGAGGAAATGTCAGACTTTGCGGCGGGGTATTCAGGTCGGCGACCCGATTGCCCTCCACAAAGGCGTAATTCAGCTGGTCAAGATTACCAGCTGACACCCACCCGACCCCGAGGCTTGTCGCCAGAAGAGCCGTAGTGAGCTTTTGTTTGGTTGTACTTCGCATAAGCTTACCTATTGTTTGGATTGCGTCTTACTCCAGCTGTACACCCCAAGTCCCCGGCACTTGCGCGGGAATATCGTGACAGCCAAAGTTACCTGAATAGTCAGGCGAATAGACATGGTTTGTTTGGGAAACAGCTCTAATTAGCCATGAGGACGAAGTGAAGGCAATCTTTTTTTCTGGATTCGCGGAGTTCTGGGGTTTGTTTGAAACTAAGGGTCAACTGGATGCGCCGGATGCCAAAAAGATGGGGCGAGTTTTCCGAACGAGCCTGCGATGGCTTGGGGCAACCTCTGAATCCGTTCCGCCCCGCATGGAGGAAGGCGGTGAACCGCCGAAGGGTCTTGGGTACGGGCGAGAGAAGGCCGGAGAATTGAGCATGCCCCCTTGCGCTCAAAGTTCGTTCGGAGAACTCACTCCACCTTGACCCTCAGTTTCAAACGCACCCTCCCACCGGGCGCATCTTGACTCCAATCTGCTTTTGTGTGGCGCGCCGTTCTCCGATCTGGCGCGTTTTGTCTGTGAAACTCAAATCCTACCGGGCCGGAGGCCGGCGCTCCGGGGACGGTGTCAAGATGCGCCCCGGAGTTCTCTGCCGTCCACCGGGGAAGACGGGTTGCAGAACCAGGGGTTTCAGGAATCAGCGGCCGCGGCAGACCTCCGGACCGCTGTCACAACACACCAAATGCACGGAGAAACTGATCCGGTATCCGGCACGGTCGCCCCGACGTGAGCGAGACAAAGGCGAAGCCCAGTTCGGCGATGCAGATCTCGCTCTGGTCGAAGGTGCGCTCGAACCGGTGAACGATCTGAAACCGTGTCCGGCTCTGTCCGCGAATCTCGCCGTGAACGCACAGTTCATCATCCACTCTGGCCGGACGCCGGTAATTCAACTGCGCCTGAACCAATACGGGCCCGGCTCCCCACTCCTGAAAATCATCGAACTTCAAGCCACGCTGGAGCATGTAATCATTGCGCGCCCGCTCACAGTACTGGAGGTAGACCGCGTTGTTGACGTGGCTGAAGGAGTCCACTTCGCAACTGGCGACATGGATGATGGAGGTGAGCTGATTCAATGGCATGATCCGCGAGAAGGGAGCTGATGTGGAAACAGCGTGGCAACGAGGAAAACATTGGAGCGGGTGAAGGGAATCGAACCCTCCTAGCCAGCTTGGAAGGTTGGAGCATTACCACTATGCTACACCCGCTCAAACGGACGCGCATTGTAACCACCGCGCTTGCCTTGTCAATCTACAGCGCGCTATCTTTTCCGGCACATGATTTCGTTGCTTCTTTCAGGCGGGCGCGTCATCGATCCCGCCAACCAGCGGGACGAGACGGCCGACGTATTGATCCAAAACGGGAAGGTGGCCGCCGTCGGCAGGAACGGCTCGTTTGAGGTTCCTGAGAACACCAAACGCCGGGACGTCTCCGGCAAGGTCGTCTGTCCGGGATTGATCGACTCCCACGTTCACCTTCGCGAGCCCGGCCAGTCCGCCAAGGAAACCATCGCGACCGGCACGCGGGCGGCGGCCATCGGCGGATTCACGTCGGTTCTCTGCATGCCGAACACCTCGCCCACGATTGATTCACCGTCGACCGTCGCGCTCATACGCGAGAAGGCGGCGCGCGAAGGGTCCGTCAATGTCTTCGTCACCGGCAACATCACCACCGGAATGAACGGCGAAGATCTGGCCCCCATCGGCTCACTCAAACAGGCGGGAGTTGTCGCCATCACCGATGACGGCAAATGCGTGCAGAACAATGAAATGATGCGGCGCGCGTGCGAGTATGCCCGCATGTTCGATCTGCCGGTGCTGGACCATTGCCAGGACTACGATCTCGTGAACATTGGCGTGATGAACGAGGGTTACTGGAGCACGTTCCTCGGCCTGCCCGGCTGGCCGGCGATCGGCGAGGAAATGATCGTGGTTCGCAACATTCTCCTGGCGGAAACCACCCGCACGCCGATTCATTGTCAGCATATTTCCTCCGCGCGCAGCATCCAGTGGCTGCGCCTCGCCAAACAGCGCAACGTGCCGATCACCGCCGAGGCGTGCCCGCACCACTTCACTCTGACGGACACCAGCATCGCCGGCAGCGAGAAGTTCTGGGCGAAGGATGGCGACGATCTGAAGAAGTTCTTCAAGGACGATCAACGCCCGCAATGGCCGGCTTACGACACGTTGTTCAAAATGAATCCGCCACTGCGCACCCGTGCTGATCGCGAGGCGATTCTGGATGCGTTGACGGACGGTACACTCGAGATCATCGGCAGCGACCACGCGCCGCATTGTAATTTCGAGAAGGAGGTGGAGTTCGACGCCGCGCCCTTCGGCATCACCGGACTTGAGGTCGAGTTGTCGCTCTCGTTGATGCAGCTTTACCACAATAGCCGCCTCAAGCTGCCGGCGCTGATCGAGAAATTCACAGTGAACCCGGCCAAGCTGCTTCGCCTGAAAAAGGGCACGCTGGACATCGGCGCGGATGCCGACGTGACAGTGTTCGATCCGGACAGGGAATGGGTCTACCTCAATGCTGAAACAGCGAGCAAGTCGACGAACTGCCCATTCGACGGCTGGCCGATGAAGGGGAAAACGACCATGACCATCGTCGGCGGCAAAGTCGTCTACGAGGACGGTGGGAAATGATCTGCGGGTTTGTCACGAATTTCGCGAAGGAGCGCGAATTGAGAGCAGGCTCCAGCGTTGCACGCCGCAACCTTGGACAAGCACCCCGCCGATCTCGAACAAACCGGCGACATGGGAAGGCAGGGCGTGTGGCTCCGCGCGCGCCGTCTTGTGAAAAACACAGAGCCAGCAACCCGGGATGGCTGCACATTGCGGAGGCCTCAATGCCCTTCGGCGGACCGTGCGGAGCGACGGTCCCTACCCTGGCGCGGCGGAGCGCGGACGGCTCGTCCGCCATCATTCGGATACTTGCGGACGAGCCGTCCGCGCTCCTTGATTGCTAACATTGATATGCGCGTTCTGATTGTTGGCTGTGGTTACATCGGACTTCCGTTGGGTGCGGAGTTGGTGAAGCAAGGACACGAAGTAACGGGCATCGGTCGCAACATCCAATCGCGCCCGGAAGCAGCAGCGGCCGGCCTTCGCGCGATCAACGCAGACGTGACCGATCCGGGCTCGCTTCACAAAGTTGGAGGGCCATTTGATTGGGTCGTCAATTGCGTTTCCAGCTCGCACGGCGGACCCGATGATTACCGGAACGTTTACCTTCGAGGCACGTCTAACTTGATCACCTGGCTGGCGGGCCATCCTCCCAAGAAATTTCTCTACACCAGCAGCACCGGCGTTTACGGACAGGACGATGGTTCAGTCGTCAAAGAAGATCACGAAACACTACCTGCCACCGAAGGCGGAAAAATTCTGGCGGAGACCGAGCGGACACTTCTCGACGCCGCGAAGAGCAACCACTTTCCCGCGATCATTCTCCGCGTGGCCGGCATCTACGGACCGGACCGGACGTATCAACTGAGAAGTTTCATCGAAGGCCGGGCGCGAATTGAAGGCAAGGGCCTGCGCCACCTGAACATGATCCAGCGCGACGATGTGATCGGTGCGATCATCGCCGCGCTGGAAACCGGTCGGCCCGGCGAGATCTACAACGCCGTTGACGACGAACCCGTCGGCCAGATCCATTTTCTCCGCTGGTTGTCGGAGACGCTTGGGAAGGATATGCCCCCCGTCGCCGCGCCGGAAGAGCTCGCCCGGAAGAAACGCGGAGTCACGGACAAGAAAGTGAGCAACCGTCGACTGAAAATGGAACTCGGCTATCAGCTCAAGTATCCGACGTTTCGGCAGGGTTACACCGCGGAGATCAAGCGTCTGGAAGACTCCGGGCAACTGGATTTGTAGCCGCCTTGAAAGGTGTCTCCAGCATTTTGCTGGAATGACTGCAGCGGCAGTATTCCCCCGGAGCGCGGGGGGTCTTCGACACACCCACGCTCCCGTCCAGAGGTCCCAAGCATCGGCCCCGTCGATACGGTTTTCTCCGTCAACCGCGAAGCCAGTTGGAGAACGCTTCAACACTCATCACAACTTCCTCCCGTGATTCCAAATTCTTCAGCCGGAAGGTGATCACGCCCGCTTTACTTTCCAATCGCAGCGTTGCCGTGGCCTGAAGTTCCTGCGCTCGCTTGAATTGCTTGTCACCTTTTGTCGGCGCGGCGCTGAACTCAACCGCCCGCCCCGCTTCGCGAAGTTGCTGAATGGCTTTCAATGATTCGGCCCGCAACGATTCGTCTTCGATCAACACGTAAACGTCGATGCCGGGTTTGAACTCCGGAAGTTTGCCCCGGCTCTGCAACAACTCCATCAGCACGACATCGCCCATCCCAAAACCAATCGCCGGCAGATCCACTTTCCCTCCGCTGATCAGCTTCACAAGATTGTCGTAACGGCCGCCACCCGCGATCGCGCGGAACTCGCCTTTGCGATCGAACGCCTCGAAGACGGTGCCCGTGTAATACGCGAGCCCGCGAATGATCTGGTAATCAATCTTCACGAACGCACCCAGCCCGCGCGCGATGAGTTGATCGAGAACCGACTGCAGTTCCCCGGTTGGTTCACCGGTCTCGATGAACGCATTCACCGCGTCGAGTGACATCCCGACAGCGGCAAACTTCTTCGCGCTTTCCTCCGGCGAACTGCGTTCCAGTTTGTCCACCGCCTGGTAAAATTCGTAGGCTTGGTCCGGCTTGCCATCGTGTTTCTCGAAGAACTCCTGCCACGCGTTTCGGCTGCTCAACCGAATGACAAAATCTTCCTCGGTCAGCCCCGTCGCGCGCAGAGTGTCGATCACAAGTGCGATCAGTTCGGCGTCGATTCCGGCGTTGGATTCGCCGATGATGTCGGCGTTGAACTGGAAGTGCTCGCGCAACCTCCCCTTCTGCTGTTTTTCGTAGCGGAAAAGCTGCGGCACGGCGAACCACTTCACCGGCTTCTTGTACTGGCGTTCGTGCGCCGCGATCATGCGGGCCAGCGTCGGTGTCATCTCGGGCCGCATCGCCACGTCGCGGTCTCCCTTGTCTTTAAAATTGTAGAGCTGCCCGACAATTTCCCCGCCGCTTTTGAGCGTGAAGAGTTCAAGCGGTTCCAGAGGCGGACCGTCGTATTCGCGGAACCCATAACGGCGCGCGGTCTCACGCCAACGGTTGAACAACCAGTTGCGCGCGTCGGCGCTCCACACATCTTTGTGCGGCAGCGGTTCAGGGTAAAAATCTCGAAAGCCGGGGAGTCGTTGCATGAGGTGGGGCTAAATGCCGAAGGTCGAATTACGAAATCCGAAATGCATTTGAACGGACGTTGCCGTTCGTTGACACAATTGCGATGGAACTTGGGGCCGGACTTCAGCCGGTACGATGCCGTTGAAAGGGGAGCGGGCGCCGAAATTGGAAAAATCCATCAGACCGGCATCGGCGGAGTTCCGGGTGGCTGTTTCAGCGTCGGCACCGGGTACCCTTCATCGGGCGTCAACCGCAACACCAGCTCGCGCATTTCCTTGCCAGCCTTGAATTTTACGACCGCGCGACGCGGAATGGGCACATCGGTTTCGGGAGCGTTGGGATTGCGACCGATCCGCGCCTTGCGAACCTTGACCTCAAACACGCCGAAGTTTCGCAACTCCACCTTCTTGCCGCGAGCCAGCGCTTCGGCGATGTAATCCAGTGTTTTCTGGACGATTTCGAGGACCTTCTGCTGTTGCAGATCGGTTTCTTCGCTGATCCGGACGACAATGTCTCGCTTGGTCATAGGCCTGAGGGTGTTTGGGGTTAGGGCCAGTTTCGACGTACTACTCTCTTGCTTATAACCAGATTACTGCGTCCGGTCAAGGCACGAATCGCAGCAACCCCTTAGGCTTGTGAGGCTTGGAAATATTTGACCCCCTAACTCTCGATCACACCGATTTCCACCGGATCGACGGAGACACCTTTCCGCTCCAGCCATTTGATCGCCTTTTTGATGGATTCCCGCTTTCCGGAAATCTCCAGACAGACGATTCCCAGCTCATCGTTCACGCTTGCCTGACGGACATTGGTGATCAGATCAAACCGGTCGCCCAGCTCCCAAATCAACGGAATCTGGATCTGCGCTGGCGGATACATCAGCCACAACCGGCGTACTTCGGTTCCCGCGACCGGCTTGCTGGCCGCGGCCTTTTTATTCGGTACGGATGTCTTCTTTTTCGCTGGCATAATTAACCTCCGGCAATTGCTGGAATGATGCTGATTTCGTCGCCGTCGTTGAGCGGTGTCTCGCGACCCTGCAGGAACCGAATATCCTCTTCGTTGACGTAGACATTCACGAACCGACGTACTTCGCCGTCCTCGCCGACGAGCCGTTCCTGAATGCCAGGAAACTTCGTCTGCAATTCGGTAATGGCGCCGCCGACCGTGCCGGGTTGCACTTCGACGACTTCTTCGTTGTTGGTCAGTTTACGCAGGGGCGTAGGGATTCGAACATTGACTGGCATAATCTTCAGGCTTTCGCTTTTGACGCCTTGTCGGCGCCCAGCAGGGTTTCAAATTCACGCAGGCTCGGACGAATTTCGTGCGGCTTGCCCACTGATTTTTCCACGGCATCGATTGTTTTCAATCCGTTTCCGGTGATGCAAAGGACGGCCGAATCATCGGCCGGGATCTTGCCCTGGGCAATGAGTTTCTTGGCCACGCCGACCGTCACGCCGCCCGCCGTTTCGCTGAAGATGCCCTCGCATTCAGCCAGCAACCGGATGCCTTCGCGCACCTCGTCATCGGTCACGTCTTCAGCGTGCCCGTTGGTGTCCTTCATGACGCGCAACGAATAGAAACCATCGGCCGGAGTCCCGATCGCCAGTGACTTGGCAATGGTGTTGGGCTTGACCGGTTTGAAGAAATCGAGCCCCGCTTTTTGCGCCGCAGAAATGGGTGAACAACCGGTGGCCTGCGCGCCGTGGATGTGCCACGGCGTTTCCTTCACGAGACCGAGCTTGGAAAATTCCTGATACGACTTGTGAATCTTCGTCAGCAACGAACCGGACGCCATCGGGACAACCGTGTGCTGCGGAATCTTCCAGCCGAACTGCTCGGCGATTTCGTAGCCCATCGACTTCGAACCCTCGGCGTAGTACGGACGCATGTTCACGTTCACGAACGCCCAGGGGTACTTGCCGGCAATCTCCGCACAGAGGCGATTGACTTCATCGTAGTGGCCCTTGATGCCGACCACGTTCGCCCCGTAGATCAGCGAATTGACGATCTTGCTGTTCTCCAAATCGGACGGGATGAACACGTAGGCTTCCAGCCCGGCGGCAGCGGCATTCGCAGCCACGGAGTTCGCGAGGTTGCCGGTGGACGCACAGGCAACGGTCTTGAAACCAAGTTCTTTGGAACGGCTCAGCGCAACACTCACCACGCGATCCTTAAACGAAAGCGTCGGATAATTGACTGTGTCGTTCTTGATCCACAGCTCGCGAATGCCCAGGCGTTTGGCCAGGCGGTCCGCCTTCACCAATGGCGTGTAGCCGACCTGAAATCCAACGGTCGGTTCACCCGCCACGGGCAGCAGTTCGCGGTAACGCCACATCGTCTGCGGCCGCGATTCAATCTGCTTCCGCGTCATGCTTTTCTTGATCCGGTCGTAGTCGTAAACGACCTCCAATGGACCGAAGTCAAATTCGCACACGTGCGTGGCTTCGAGCGGATACTCCCGACCACACTCGCGACACTTCAGCGCCTTCATAAATCCGTTGTCTTTGCTCATAGTCTTAATCTTAATCTTGCTCGTATTCCTGATCGGCGGCGATCTCGACAAGGGCAAAAAAACACCCTCATCCCGAAAAGAGAAGAGGGTTTGACAAAAACTCGCGCGCTCTTCTCATCTTTCCCCGCTGTTGGCGGGCTGGAATTGGCACCTAGGCGTTGCACTTTGCGCTGCAACCGGTTGCCGTGGTTTCATCGGGCCAGAACCCTCAACCACTCTTGATGAGTTATTCGTTCATATCAACGAATGAGGATACATTGATAAGTTCACTTCCGCATGTCAACGGGTTTTTGCGCACAAAGTTGACGTTCAACCGCAGATGGACACAGATCAAAACGATCCACGGTCGCTGTGATTGCTACTTTCAAACATGTGTATCCCACGGCACCGGGAGGATTCACCTGGATTCGGTTGGACCGGCCTGGACCGGGCCGGGTGCGGACCGGCGATGGAGCGTGCCGGGTTCCAAATCGTTCTGGGCTTCCAAGATGATCGCCACCGCTTCCCTGCCCATTTCACCGCCGCCGAAACACTCGGAGAGCGACCGGCGCTGGCAAGAGAGGCGGGATCAGTTCAACATCGTCATGAAGAAATCGACCTGTGCGTGGCACGGATCACATACTGTCATGAACCCTGCCCGGCCGCAGAGTTGATCCCAGGTCCATAACGGACTTTCGAAATAGAACCACGCCAGTTCCCCGGCAGACGCGCCGCATTTCGGACAAGGTCTCGCGTGAGACAAGAATTCCGCCTTGCCCTCCGCCACCGGGTTCTTCCGCTGCAATTTCGCGTTGCTCCTTGCGACTTGCACGTCAGACCACGGATACAGGCCATCCTCAGCTTTTGTTTCGTCGTCTTCGCTCATGGCGATTTCCTGTTCTCGCTCTATCAATACCGGAATTCTCAGAACTCCACGTCCCGGCATTTCTTATCAACGGCATTGGCGATGCGCCGGACCTGGGCGGGTTCGATCCGCACGGGCAGCGTCTGTAAAAATTTGGCGACAGAAGTCGCATTCATCACGTGCGCGTAGTTCGCTTTGTCGGCTTTGACAAAATATCCGGGGACCACAACCAGCCAGTCCACGCTGACCGGTTCGCCCGTTTCCTTGGTGAGAAAGCGGGCCAGCGTGTGGGCCTTGTTTTTCGCCTGGGGAATTGCCTTCAAGTCACGTCCGGACGCGTAGATCAGCTTCTCTCCGTCGACGCTGAGTTCGTGTGCAGCGCCAGTACCTTTTCCCGGACGACGCATCCTGGCTTTCGTTTCGATGACGAACACACCACGCGGACCGACGAGAACATGATCAATGTTCCATCTGGTATCGCCGGAGGATATTTCGTGACCCGGCAGATCGTGAAACGCGCGATAGCCGGAGGCAGCCAGTTCGTTCAGGGACTCCGCCACCGCCTGTTCACCGCGCAGACCGAGGCGGCATCGGCGCATGTCTTCGATCAGGGTGAACGTGCTGAGAATCCGGTTGATGCTGAGGCCGAGCAAAGCGATTGACAGGAGAGCCATCGCAGCAATCCAACCAACACCAGCGCCACCTGCCCAAACCCGAACCGTGGTCGTAATGAAAATTGCAGCAAATGCGCTAACGAATCCGGCAACGCTCAATACAACATACAGTCGGTCCCCGAGATCGATCAGACGTTGAGACAGGCTGTAGCCAGGCGGACGCAGCAACTTCTCCCGCTGCGGCGATTTCTCAATTTTCTTCTGAACACGCCGGTCTTTCGCCACGCCCACGCCAACCACAATGAACGGCGTGAGAAAACCAATCAGGGCGGCCGCAGTCGTCGGGTTGAAATCAAGTAATGTCATGGCTTGGAATATCAGCTCTGCCCCAACGGGGCTGAGTCATTCAGCTCAAGTTTTGTGCGAAGCGCTACCTTGGGTGGGACGGCCAAACGATTCTCCAACTCCAACGGAGTTACGGCGCGTCTCGACGACAATGATGGAGGGAAAAACATCCGCTTCCTCGAAGATTTATTTGGCGTGACCGAAGTCCACGACCGAGCGAACCCACGCCTTTTCACTGAAGAATTTGCGGAGCGGATCGCGGGTCCCCTTCCCTTCCAACGCGACGGTGAACTGTTCCTCGCCCTTTCGGAAACGCCCGAGCACGGCATCGGCAAACTGGCCGTCGTCCTCCACGTGTTGTTCGCGGGAGAGTGTGAACGATTCGGCGGCCCCGGTGGGTCGCGTATAGCCGAGCAGGCCGCAAAAGATGTCGGTGAGAAAGTCGGGGAGCAGATCCGTTTCCTTGAAATCATCGGCGCGACCGGAGGAGATTAAGTCGGCCCAATGATTGAGCTTTTCCTGAAACGCCGGAACCTGTCCGGGCAGTTTGAATTCCCGGACCTGTTTGCGGATTACCTCTGGATGAAATAGTGGCTTGGATTCAACGGCCATTGATTCCCCGGGAGGCTAGTGGTCTGGACGAAAATGCCAAGTGCTTTTGTTGTTTCGTAAACTCGGCCACTCAATTCAAGTAAACAGATTAGCCCGGCCTTTTAAGGCGCATCCTGACACTGCCCCGAATTCGCGGAGGCGGCGTTAGACGGCGGCAACAAAGTGTTTCCAGACCGGAAGCCGAACTTCGGCCTTGCTGGAAAACTTGCGGCCACGACCCGGCCAAACCGGAAGTGGGGGCAAGATGCCCCCACCACCTTGCGACTGGCCTGTTGGCCCTGTTAAGTTCGCGATTGAACAACGTCACCGTTGCCCTTAACCATTGGGCAATTCCATGAGAACAACGATTCACCGCCTTCGCATGCACCTCCTGCTTCCCGTCACCGTGCTGGGTTTGCTCACAACCGGATTGCCGGCCGCCGACTACGCGCAATGGCGAGGACCGCATCGCGACGGGCATTCGCCCGACACCGGGTTGCTTCAGGAATGGCCGAAGGACGGACCCGCGTTGCTCTGGCAGGTGACCGATGTTGGCGCGGGCTATTCCACGCCGTCGGTCGCGGGTGACCGGATCTATCTGATCAGCACGGACGGTTCCGAGGAATCGGTTCTCGCTCTCGCAGTGAAAGATGGCAGCCGTGTCTGGGATGCCAAGTTGGGAAAGGTGGGACATCCGGAACAGAATCCCAGCTACCCGGGCTCGCGTTCAACACCGACCGTGGATAGCGGAATGGTCTTTGCACTCGGCTCGGCCGGTGATCTGGTTTGTTTTGAAACGGCGAAGGGCAAGGAAGTTTGGCGCAAGCAGCTGCGCACCGATTTTGAGGGCCAATACGGCGAGTGGGCGTATGCCGAATCGCCGCTGGTGGACGGCGACCAGCTGATCTGCACGCCCGGCGGCACGAACGCCACCGTGGTCGCCCTGAACAAACGGACCGGCGACCTGATCTGGAAATGCTCGGTGCCCAAGGGAACGGCGGCGGGTTATTCATCCGCCGTCGTGACGGATATTTCCGGGGTGAAGCAGTATGTGCAGTTTCTCGCCAGCGGAGTGATGGGCCTGGACGCCGGGACGGGCAGGCTGCTCTGGCGTTTCAAAAAAACGGGGCTGAAAAGCCCCGCCGTCATCATGACGCCTTTGGTGAGCGACGGCATGGTCTACAGCGGGGCGTTTCGCGCCACGGCCGCGCTGATCAAACCAGTGCTGAAGAATGGCGACTTCACCGTGGACGAACTTTATTCCGGCGGCAAACTTCCGATCACCCAGGGCGGAGTCGTGAAGGTGGGGGATTACTTTTACGGCGGCGGCGGCGGCGGCCAGTCGATGCTGTGCGTGGATTTCAAGACGGGCGAGATCCAATGGGAGGAACGCGCGTTCGGACCCTGCTCGTTGCTGGTGGCGGACAACCGGATCTACGTGCACGGCGACAGCGGTGAGGTAGGACTGGTTGAACTCGATGCGAACAGGTATCGCGAGAAGGGGCGCTTCACGCCGCCGAATCCGCCCGATCGCGGCCAGGCGAAAGCGTGGGCCTATCCCGTCGTGGCAAACGGCAGGCTCTACATCCGGGATCAGAATTCGCTCTGGTGCTACGACGTCCGGGCGGCCAAGTGAACCGGCGGACCGCGGGCATTCCGCCTGCGGGGGCTCCGCAACGTGCCATCGTTCAAATTGTTTTAGGCTCCTCCGCAATCCTGCCGTTGCGGGCCTGCAACGCTGCGGTCCCTGATCGGTCGCCCCACCTTTTCCAAGCCTCCTTTGGTTTCGCAGACAAGGGGGGCGCGTTTGTAGAGGCCGATGAGGTTGGTGGCTTTCGAGCCGTCGCCGGGGTCCTGACTGCCGGGCTGCTCTTTCAGTCGTGATTGGAAATACCCACCCTGCCCGCTCAGATGAATTGATGGTCAGGTGGTTGGGGCCGCGTGATGCCCATTCTGGTTCACGGCAGGCATGCTCCAAGGTATGAATCCGAAGAATCATAAAACCGTTCCACCGGAAAAACTGTCCCTCCGCGATTTTGTTCTCCGCTGCCGCCACCGCAATGAAACCATGATGAAAACCCGCCTCCATTTCAAACCCTTCGCCATCATCTTTTGCGCCCTCCTCACCACAGTATTTGCCGGACGCGCCGCCACGTCGTTTTACAACTGAAACTGGACGAGCCTCTCCGGGCAAGGCGGGCTGGGCGATGCTGTTTACGCGACCGCTCTCGACGAAGACGGCAACGTGTATGCGGGCGGCAATTTCAGTTTCATCAACGGCGTGCCGGCCAACCGCATCGCCATGTGGAACGGCGTCGAATGGTCACCGTTGGGACCCGGGCTGGGCGAGATCCCCGCACCGGTTCCTCCCGAAGTTCATGCCATCGCAATTTCCGGAACAACCGTGTTCGCCCGGGGGAACCTTCATCACGGCGGGAGGACAGGAATCTTGGCATCTGGCCAAATGGGACGGCATCGAATAGTCTGGGTTCGGGCGGGTGGGTGGTTCCGTGAGCGCACTGTTTGCTGCCGGAGACGATCTCTACGTCGCGGCGGGATTTAATTTTGGGAGCGGGCCAACGGGTTCACCGTTGATGCGATGGGACGGAAATTCATGGCAGGGCGTCGGTGGCTTCGTCGGAAGCGTTCTCACCATGGTGAAGATGAACGGCGATCTCTACGTCGCCGGTTCCAACATCAAAGTGAACGGGATCGATGCCGGCAACATTGCGAGAGGGGACGGGACCGCGTGGTCCTCGCTCGGTGAGGGCACCGACAAACGTGTCAACGCGCTGGCCGTGTCCGGAACGGATCTCTACGTTGGCGGCTTTTTTGACCGGGCGGGAGGCACCGCTGCCGAGAACTACATGTATCATGTCTCCCGCCGGGACGGATCGACAAGGAACCGGCTTCGCACGCAGAGCGAAATTGGGGTCGGCACCACGGTCTATTCATTGGCAGTGCATGGAACCGATCTTTATGTCGGCGGAACTTTTGGTTCGGTCAGCGGTGTCACGGTGAACGGGATCACCCAATGGGACGGCACCGGGTGGTCGCCGCTCGGATCAGGGCTGAACAACACCCCCTTCACGATGCTGGTTGACGGTGACGTGCAGATCGGTGGCAGCCTCGGAGGCCAGGCGGGACAGCCGCTGGAACTGGCGGTCAACGGACTGCGGGCCATGCGCTTCGAGGACAACGGCGACAGCATCGATATTAGTTCAGTCCCTGACGGAGCACCCACTGTGATTGGCGGTTCACCGGCCAACTTCGTGGCGTCAGGAGTGGTGGGGGCGACGATCGTTGGCGGAGGCGCGACAGAGTTTAATCAAGTTGCCGCCCCAAATTCTGTGCTGGCGGACTACGGTTCCGTTTTGGGCGGACTTGACAACATCGCCGGCGGCTTTGCCGCGACGGCGATGGGACAATCAACAAGGGCATCAGGCGAATCCGCGACAGCGATGGGCTTCTCAACTTCCGCCAGCGGCGATTACTCGACGGCGATGGGACGAAAGGCCAAAGCGAATCACGCCGGCACGTTCGTTTGGGCTGATTCGCAGAATGCCGTATTGGGACTCTACAGCCCGAACTCCGGCAATTGGGGGTCGGCAGTCGTGCTGGGTGAAACCGCCTTTCTGGCGGGGACCACCTCGGGGTCCGGCAGTCACCTGAGATTCACCTTCGGCACCGATGCGAATTACGCGGCCAACGACGCTCAAATGCGGATCGAGCCGAACGGCGACGTCCGGGCAGACGGCGCGTTCATCGGCGGCGGCGCGGACGTGGCGGAATCGTTTGACGTGGAAGGCAACCACACCGACTACGAGCCCGGTGGCGTGCTGGCCATCTCGACAGAAAGCGACGGTCACCTGGTCAAGAGCACTGAATCTTACTCGACGTTGGTCGCCGGCGTGCATGCGACCAAACCGGGGGTGTTGTTGACTGATCGGGGCATCGAAGCGGATCTCTCCGGTCAGGTACCGCTCGGCGGCGGCGGAGTCATTCCCCATAAATTCTGCCTCGAAGGCGGCCCGATCCAACGCGGCGATCTGCTCGTCTCCAGCAGCAAACCCGGCCATGCGATGAAGGGCCATCCCAACCTGATCCGCGTCGGCACCGAGAACCTGTTTCCTGAGACAGAGTGACGGCCGGTCCTGCCTTGGGGCTGGGCAGGGGGCGAACGTTGTGGAATAAATGGCCCATGCTTTTCCATCCGCTGATTCGGACGTGCATTCTGCTGTCGCTGGGGTTGTTGCCAGCGACGCTCGAGGCGGCTGATCCGGCCACCCGCGCACGATACCGGGTGTTGACCGCGCAGAATGGCCAGGCACCGGACTTCCAGTCGGTGGACATCATCATTGGACCCACTGAAAAAACGGGGCGTCGCGCGAGCGGCACCTGGTGGCAGCTCGAGGCTCGCACCGGGACGGACCCGACCGAGATGCCGCTGTTTGAATGGCGCGCGTTGACCGATCAATCACCGTGGGAGCGCCGCCGCGGGGACCTCACGTTTTTCCGTTACCAACTGCACCTGCCCGAAACAGGTGAAGCGCTTGAGTATCAGGATCAGCACACGCAACGCGCGTTGCTGCCCGGTTGGGCGAACTTCCAGCGCGACTTCGTTCCACGGTCGGCCGAGGCAGCGGCGTTCGAGAGCGGCGCGCCGCAGACGGTCGAGTTACTCGGCCACGTCCTCACCCTGGTCGACACCGGTCCCGCCGATTGGCCGGTCTGGAAGGAGGTCAAGCTGCTGTCGCTCGATCGCGAATGTCTGGTGGGTACGGGGCGCAATTTCAAGGACGCGGAAGGTCACCGACTGCCGCAGAAGCCGGAGCGCCAGAATTACACCTACGTCGACTTCGACGAGGCAGATTACCGGACGATGATCGAGGCGGGCATCAATCTGTTCACGCTGAAGCCGCCGCAGGAGGCGTGGGTCCGCGACGAGCCGGTGTTCTATATCCGCCATCCGCTGGAAAAACCGTTCCTCCGGTACCCGGCGGATCTCTACCGCGCCAATTATCTCGGCCCGGTGATGTTCATGGATGAACCGGCGTACTTGATGGTGGGCGATACGAACGTCAGCGACACGCTGCGGTATTTTTCGGATGCCAGTGCGTTGATCACCAAACGAACGCGGACTACGTACGAGGGTGAAGGCAACTACGGCTCGTGGACGTTTGACCGCGCCTTGCGAAAGGCCGGCTTCAACCTTGGCGACATGAAGATCCAACAGTGGGATTATCCGTCGTGGGAGACATATTACGACACCGCCCACTATCAGTTCGCGGGCGGGGCGGTTGGCTTCGTGCACGAGGCCCGGTATCAATTGGAGAGGTTTGACCGGAGGGTTGCCGCCTACACCGGCGGTGATCGTCAGCATACGGCCGACGAGTTGTTGCGATATCACTATGCCTTCCTGCGTGGCGCGGCGCGGCGCTTCGGCGGCCACTGGGGCGTCGCGATCTACGGCCAGGCGGATCCTGCCTTTTCAGATCGCGCCCTGTCGCTGGCCTACGACACGGGCGCCCGCTACCTGTGGTTCTGGACCTCCGATCACGAGCACCATGTGCCCTGGCCGGAACAACTGGAGCTGGCGCGCAAACTTCGCGATCACAAACGTAATCACCCGCGCCCATCGATCTACGACCAGCCGCCCCGGCTCGATACGTTGATCCTCATTCCGAACGGATACTTTTTATCGCTCGGAGACCTTGGGTGGTTGCACGAAATGGACAAGGAACGAACCAACGAGGCGTCGCAACGCTACCGGCGGCTGATGCAAAACGCCTTCAAGGAAGTGTATCGTTGCTTGGATCGGGGCGAGGATTTTGACATCGACGTGGATGACGGCAGTCCTATCTCCGGTTACCGGCGGATCGTGCGCCTGACAACGGATTAAGGAGTTGCAGTCACTGCCTGAATGTCGATCATCTTGGGATGAACCGCTTCAAAAACATTTCCCGTAGAACTTGGGTGCCCGTGCTGATGCTGGCGGTCGCCACCTGGACAGTTTCCGGACTGCGTGCCCAGGAAGCGCGGATGCCCCTGCCGGAGAAAGTGGTGGTCCTGACCTTCGACGACTCGGTGCATTCCCATTACACGGTCGCCCGTCCGCTCCTGAAGAAACTTGGATTCTCGGCGACCTTTTTCATCACCGAGGGATTTGATTTCAAAACCAACAAGCAGGATTACATGACGTGGGCACAAATCCGGACCCTGCACGATGACGGATTTGAAATCGGCAACCACACCCGCGATCACCTGAGCGTCACCGAACAGAATCTGTCGCAGGTGCGGGAACAGTTGGAGGTGATCAACGACCGCTGCCGCGAGCACGGCATTCCCAAGCCGGTCAGCTTTGCTTACCCTGGCAATGCCTTCCATGTGCGGGCGCTGCCGATTCTCGAGAGCATGGGGATCCAGTTTGCCCGGCGGGGCGGCGCACCGGAGTATGATTACGATTCGGGCGGTGGCGTCGCGTTCGAACCGGGACGGGATCACCCGTTGCTGATTCCAACCGCCGGAGACGCCCGCCCCACCTGGACGTTGGAAGATTTCAAAAAAGCGCTGAGCCGCGCGAAGGAAGGCACGGTCCCGGTACTCCAGTTCCATGGCGTGCCTGATCTGGCGCATCCGTGGGTGCATACTCCGCCGGAACGATTCGCTGAATACATGCAATACCTGAAGGTTGAGGGATACCAGGTGCTCGCCCTGCGCGACCTGGCCCGGTTTGTCGATCCGGAGGTGAAGCCGGCCGATCCGGAGGCCCCCATTCAGGAACGTATTCAGGCGATCCGTGGCGAGTGAATCGCCAGGCCGGGAACTTCCGCCTGCCCGCCCAGCCAGGCGATGAAGGGCGAACCGGATCTGATTCGTGTCGGTGCCGTGCTTGGCAAGGCGCTTCAAGGCTTTACCGGCGGCCCTGCGGAAGATCAACTGATCAAAGTGCGCATGAGGGTAAATGATCATCGGAACAAACCCGCCATCCGATCCCGGCATGCGCGTATTCGCCGGCGGATTTTGTCCCCGCATCAGTTCATCCGGTAATGCAATTCATCTGTCACTGCGTTCGCGGTAGCTGGCGATCCGCAGGAGTCCGCAACACGTTCATTCGACCGACTGGCCGCCGCCCGATCATTGATTCGCGGAAGATTCTCGCCACTCCGCCGGCAAATCGTTCTTGGTCGCGAGCAGGATCTCTTTGATCGCCTCTTTCTCAAAACTACTCAGATGCGCAAATTCAGGCGATGTATCTTCGCCGTCCAAAACCTCCAGCAGTCGCACGTAAACCATCTGCTTCAGTGTCGCGGGCAGATCGTCAAACGCCGTCGAATAGATCATGTAACTGCACCGGTATTTGAAGAGCCGGTGCTTGAGTTGGAAGTCCTTGAGCGAACGGCCTTCAGTGTCTCGTTTCGCATTTCGTTGAAACCCTTTTTGAAATGTCTCGCGGCCGTTGATTCCGTCGTCAGGCAGCATGATTTCGTCACTGAACAAAAGATACTGAAGAACTTTTTCAACCTGGCTTTTCGTGACGGTTAGGCTGCTGCCCACGAGTTCATCGGTTGGTGGTTCACCCAGTTCCTCGCGCAACTTCTTCTGACGATACATCGCCAGTCGCGTGTAGTTCCCTGCGCGCGACAGAACGTTCTGCATTTCGCACTGATGTTCGAGCACCATCAAAGCGACGATGTCGCTGGAGTCAGTCAGGTAGGGCCTAGTATCGAAGTAGTTGGAGAGGTCCGTAACATTCGCACCGAGTTTCGTATCGAGCGTTGCTCCTTGTTCAGTCTCGTCAGCGATCACGTTCCCCATGTGCAATGCGTCTCCGTGCGTGCCGGTCACATACCAACCGCCCCAGCGTTCGTTCAACGGACTCGCGTGCGACGTCACAAAACTTCCCTGCCGCAGAATCGGTTGGCCGGTGTCCGACGGATAGACGGAACGCACCATCATGCCGGGCATGTTGCCAACCCGCGAACCGGCGTGGCAATCCAGACATGTCGCCGTTCGCTCAAACTTCATTTTCCGATCTGGATCACGATGATCCAACGTGTAGAACATCAGTCCTTGGGTCGGGCTCACGTCGGCGATTTCCACGACGCCGCCCTGCACCCAGCCAAGATAAATATTGTCGTTAAAATAAACCGCGCGTGGCGTTCGCGGACGTATGCGTGAATTCTGATGGCTGGTCTGCGAAAAGACGAGCACCTGTGATTCAACTGGAATTTCAAAGTGATCCAACAGGGCGAGCAGGAATTCCTTTTCGTTTGATCGATCAAACTGCAGTCCCCCTTCGTCCAGTTTGCGCTGAAGATCGGCCACCGGTCCGCTGGGATCGCTGCCGGAATAGTTGATTGGCGGCTGCTCGTACATTGTGTCGTAGCCGGACGCGTACAGTCCCTCGCCGCTGAAGCACGAAAACATCAGCGCGAATCCCGCAATCAATTGAGTTCTAACTTTCAACACGAAACAAAAACGGTGAAACAAAACCATCTGGCTCACTCTAAATTGCTCAATCCACACCATGCACGGGCTCGAGCTTCGCTGGGCCCACGAGCAAAACTGATAAACTTAGGCCGGAACAGCTTCGAGCAAATGGGTCAACTTAAGTTCGCCGCTGTCCAAAATTTTTGCCCGCAACCCGCCGAAACCCAGCAGTGCCTGCTCGGCCCCCGGACCGAACGCGGCGTTCATCCAATGACACGGTCTGGCCTCTTCCGTTCCTTCAAACGTGATGCCCTGAATCTCGAATTCGCATCCGATCAGCTCATTCAAATCAAAGCCGCGCGTAATCGCGTTGCGACGGTAGAGCGACGGCGGTAATCGCCTGCCGAACTCGCGACAAAGCCGTTCGTGGGTCTCCATCGCGAAGAAGGTGATCTGGCCCTTGAAGTCGTTCTTGAAATCAAAAAAACGATCCCCGGCGATTCCCCTGCCCGCTACGCACTCGATCACCTCCAGCTCCCGCACCGGTTCATCCCCCGGCGGCAGGTCGTGGTGCCCGTAAAAATTATGCACCGGCGAAATATAGAAGTGCAGCAGTTCGAAGATCGGTTTCATGTCGCCAGAAATATTCCATCCCCACCTTGACGTACGTCAAGAACGCCCGGAATCCGATTCGGCACCGGCAAGTGCGATCAGACACCGTTCCCATCATGAAAACCCCGTCAATCCTTTCAAAAATCTGTTCAGACAGGATTAACGAGATGGATAGAATTTGAATAAACATGGCCCGGCGGAAACCACTTTTTGAACAGATCGCCGCGGAGAGAACAGAGTTGGGCAAAAAAATATTTTCCCGGGTATTTGCCCCAACATTTGGTGTTTCCGCCGCGCGCACCCTTTCCATCTATCTGCACGGTGCCGGGTCGATCCTGAAATTTCGGCTATTCCTGTCTAAAGATACTGAAGGAGTTTTTGGTGAGCCGCCGTGAATGGAAGTTTCCCGATCTGTTCACGCGTATAAAATCCATGCGCCGGCAGCGCGTGCGCCTCTGGATTCATGAGCCGATGGCACTCGAGCGTGATCCGGTAGCGGGTGATGCTGTGCTTCAACCTCGCGCAAAGTTCAGTGTCGACGGTCTGAAAGCCCAGTTGCTCCGCTGCCGACTGAACCGGGTCTTCTTCATCGGGTGAACCTTCCGAATTTGGAAACTCCCACAGGTGCGCATTGACCACTCCGGGAGGACGTCGCCGGACCAGGTATTTCGAACCACGCTGAACGATGAAAGCGACGAAGCGACGTTCAGTCGCCTTCGCCCGTTGCGGGATCTCCGGAAGCCCGTCAACGCAATCGCTGTTGTTCGCATGGCACAGTCTCGCGACAGGACACGCACCGCAGTCGGGATTTCGCGGTGCGCAGATTGTTGCGCCCAGCTCCATCAATGATTGATTGAGCGCGGAACAATTTCCGGAAATCTTCAGCGCTGCGTTGTCCGGTTTAAAAGCGGTCCGCATTCGCCCCGCGGCAGCAACGATTTCACCGGCAGTCTCCCAAAATTGTTCCGAGACCTGCCTGTCCTTCGGATTGCCGCGAATTCCAAACAGCCGCGACAGCACACGAATCACGTTTCCATCGACCAGCGGCACCGGCTGATTGAACGCAACGCTGCCGACGGCGCCGACGGTGTAACGACCGATCCCCGGGAGCTTCAGAATGTCGTCGCAGGAGTCGGGGAACACGCCGCCGTGATCCGTCACGATCTGCCGGGCCGCCCGCTGAAGATTGCGAGCGCGGGTGTAATAACCGAGTCCTTCCCAGAGTTTGTGCAGCCGGTTGGACGACAACCGCGACAGCCGTCGCACGTCCGGAACAAGCTTCATCCAGCGCTCGAAATACGGGATCACTGTCTTCACCTGCGTCTGTTGCAACATGATTTCCGAAACCCAGATCGCGTAAGGATCAGAGGTGCGTCGCCACGGAAGATCGCGCGCGTTCACGGCAAACCAGTCGATGAGACGGCGCGTGAGCTGGTTGGATTTTGATTTGGGCAAGTTTCGTTTCAAGCGCGTTTCCGCGAGAGTCAAATGTTGACCGGGCAATATCCAGTTCCATTTTCGAACGGTCGTCGGAACAACCTGGGTAAGATCAAAGTCGCAGGCGGAACAGGAAGGCACGTAACGTTTCGTGGATCGTTGAGCTTGTGAACTGTACTGGCTGGGATTACTGTCGCGCCATGAAACACGTGGGTCGTATCACCTTTAACCCGAAACAATGCGGAGGTCGCCCCTGCATCCGGGGCATGCGAATCCGTGTCAAGGACGTGCTCGATCTCCTCGCTGCCGGCGTGCCGGAGAATGAACTCCTCCAGGACTATCCTTATCTTCAACCCGAGGACATTCGGGCCTGCCTGGAGTACGCCGCCCAGGAAGTGGATCATCCAGTATTGATGATGGCCGGCCAATAAGGCGATCCCGTGCGCTTTCTCGTTGACGCCCAGTTGCCACCCGCGCTGGCGCGTTGGCTGACAGAAGCGGGTCATGATGCCCGGCACGTGGAAGACGTCGGTCTGCGCGAAGCGGAGGACTCACCCATCTGGCGTTACGTTTTGGAACAGCACCCCATCCTGATCACCAAGGATGAGGATTTTGTTGATCGAGTCCGCCAAGACCACACCGCGCCGGTAATTGTCTGGCTCCGCATTGGGAACGTCTCCAATCGAGAATTGCGGCAGCGGTTCATGCCCCAGCTTCCGCACATCGTCATCTGGATTGATCAAGGCGTGCGCGTCGTGGAAGTCCGCTAAGTGGACCAGCTGCTCCGTTACTCTGCCGTTCTTGTATCGAACCACCGTATCAGCTCCAAACCTGCCGCCGGGCTTCCTCTTTCTGGACTGGGAAACTCCTCTCCGACGTTCCAAGTTGCTTCGCTTGTTTTTACATATGGGCATACCAACCCGGTGAACGGAGTCGCTCCAGGCGGGCGTGACATGACTTCCATCGGGCAGTTGCTCGCGCGCCAGCATCGCCATAACGGATACGTGTCGCGATCACCTCACACGCCCCCCCCTGCACTTCAAATCAAAGCGGATGAACAGCCTTTCGTTGCTTCGTCCCGAGGTTCTTCCTACTCTGCGGGCCGATGCCGAAATCGCTCACCATTTACACCCGCAAACTCGATGTTGATCTGGGACGAAAACTGTTTCGTCTGCTGAAGGAACGCAATTGGGAATTCTACGAAGTCGCCTACGCGCGGTTCGCGGCGAAGAAGGAGAAGACCAACGTCGTTTATTACGAAAGCGGCAAACTCGTGGCGCAGGGAAAAGGCACGCAGGAGTTCGTTGAGTTCCTGCTCGAACCGGAGGTGCTCGGCGAAGCGGGGGTTGGCTACGAAACGGTTCTCAATCCTGACCTGCTCCTGCCCCGGCTGGGCGTGGATGAAAGCGGCAAGGGTGATTTCTTCGGCCCGCTCACGATTGCCGGTGTCTACGTCAACGAATCTATCGTAAACCAGTGGCGTGATGCGGGGATCCAGGATTCCAAGAACATCTCCTCGGACAAACGCATGGCTGATCTCGCGGAGGTGATTCGCAAGACGCCCGGTTGTGTTTACTCGGTTGTTCCGATCGGTAACGAGGCTTACAACCGGCTTTACACGAAGATGCGCAGCGTAAACACCGTGCTCGCCTGGGGTCACGCGCGGGTGATTGAAAATCTCATGGAACAGCGCGCCAAAATGAATCCCGCGCCGGTCCGCGCCATCAGCGACCAGTTTGCGAAGGACAAGAACACGGTGGCGAAGGCGCTGATGAGTCTCGGCAAGGAAATCGAGCTGGTCCAACGCCACAAGGCGGAGGAAGACCTCGCGGTGGCCGCCGCTTCGATCCTGGCTCGAGACGAGTTTGTTTCGCGTCTTCGTAAACTGGGGCAACCGTACGGCATTGAATTTCCAAAAGGCGCTTCAGCAAAGGTGGACCAAGTGGCCAAGGAATTTGTGAAAACCCGCGGAGCCGACGAACTCGAAAAAGTGGCCAAGGTTCATTTCCGCACCGCCTACCGGGCACAGGGTCTGCCCGAACCGCCGAAGACCGAGTGGCGGAAGAAGTAGTCCCGCGGCGGTCTCTGAATTTGAATCATCCGTCAAAACGCACATGGCAGACCCGTCGCCTACCGGTTGGAACAGTAACTGGAGCCGTTTCAAAATTATCCGGGTTGCACTTTTTGACTCGATTTGAAAATTATTCGAGTGAATAACAACCCCCGTCAACCCATCCGCATTACCTGTTTCCGATGCCAAAAATGAAATATCTTCTGCTGTTCCACCTGTTCGCGTTTTGTCTCACCACGGGCCCATCACTTTCCGCCGAACCGCCGAAACTGGTCGTTGGCATTGTGGTGGACCAGCTGCGCTACGATTATCTGGAGCGGTTCGGAGATCAGTTCACCACCAATGGATTCCGGTTGTTGATGGACAAGGGCGCCTTCATGACGTCGGCCCGTTACGACTACGTTCCCACCGTGACCGCGCCGGGACACGCCACCTATCTCAGCGGCACCCCGCCGTCGGTCCATGGCATCATCGGCAACGATTGGTTTGACCGGCAGAAACGCAAGACAGTGGTCGCGGTGGATGATGCCAATTATGTTGGAGTGGGTTCTGTCAGCACCAACGTCCACATCTCGCCGCACAATTTCATCGGTGACAACTTCGCCGACGAGATGCGCCTGCGTTACGGTTCAAAAGTGGTGGGGGTTTCCGTCAAGGCACGGGCGGCCGTCCTGCCCGCCGGAAAAAAACCGGCCGGTGTATATTGGTTTGAGGAGAAGAGCGGCCGCTTCATCACGAGCACGTATTACATGCCCGAGCTGCCGGCGTGGATGAAGGCGTTCAACGATCAGAAACTCGTGGAGAATTATCGCGGCACAAACTGGACGCGCCTGCTGCCGCCGGATGCTTACCACTACCCGGATGAACGTGTCGGCGAAGGCCGCCTGCTGGGCGAGACCAACAGCGTGTTTCCGCACACGATCAATTACACCGAGGACAAGGGGTACGAGGCCATCTTGCGAACGCCTTTCGGCAATCAGCTGGTCGCCGACCTGGCGCGTGCGGCGATCGAAGGGGAGCACCTCGGAGAGGGTGAAAATCCGGATCTGCTGTGCGTTTCCTTTTCATCGCTCGACGCGTGCGGCCACGAGTTTGGTCCTTACTCGCAGGAGACGCAGGACCTGACCTTGCGGCTGGACCGGACGCTGAACGAGTTCTTCAACTATCTGGATGCCCGCATCGGACTCGAACACGTGCAGATTGTCCTGACCTCGGATCACGGCGTCGCCCCGTTGCCGGAGTTCGCGCAAGAACAGGGGCTCGGTGGCAAGCGGGTGGACGAAGGTAAGCTGATGAAAGACCTGAAGAAAAAGCTGAGCACGCGGTTCGGTTCGAGCAAACTGCTGCTCACTTCGAGTTTCCACTACGGACATCTTTACTATGATCCGGACGCTCTCAAGCGGCTGCGGATTACTGCGGATCAGGTGTCAGACTTCATCCGCGAATGGGCTTATTCCACGGGCGACTTCCAGGCCGTGTTTACCCGGCGACAATTGTTGAATGGAACGGCGGAGGGTTTTATCGGGAGCATGGTCGCCCGGGGTTACAACGCCGAACGGAGCGGCGACATCGTGCTGATCATGAAACCCTTCATGATCTCATCTACGGGCAAGACGGGCACCACCCATGGATCGCCCTACAGCTACGATGCCCACGTGCCGGTGATCTTCTACGGCTCATCGTTCAAGCCGGGGAGGTACGCCGATGAGTTTCACATCACCGACATCGTATCCATGCTCTGCGCCGCACTGAAGCTGGAGCCGCCGTCGGGAAACATCGGCAAGCCGGTTCTCGAAGCGCTGACCGGGAACTGACCCACCCCCTGCCCCGGCGGCTTCCGACGCGCCGGCAACGTGCGCGAGACCCTTTTGACTGCACCGTTCCGGATGATAAAGGCAATCGAAGGCCATTCATCCGCTGACGGGCGGAGCGCCTAGGTTCGGTGAAACAGGCGTGAGACAGTTTGCGGCAGCAGCCACGTCATCCCGCACAACGGGGTTTTTTACGTGTCACCTTTCCGCCTACGGAACAGTCTAGGTAATGAAGAGAATATTCGAACGCCTTATGGATTCTGAAAAATACATTCGTGAACACACGCCCCGGCTGGAGGATTTTTGCTCGAGCCGTCGTCAGTTTCTTCAACGTGCTGGAATGGGATTTGGCGCTTTGGGGCTGGCCGGGATTCTTGGTTCCCGCACTTCGGCTTTTGGTGGAGAGCCGACTGGAATTATCACCCCGCAGTATCCAGCCAAAGCGACGCGCGTGATTCATATTTTCGCGCAAGGTGCACCGAGCCACGTCGATACGTGGGATCCGAAGCCGGAATTGAACCGGCTCGACGGTCAGGAATTGCCGGGCGTCAAAGGCGTGGCGATGGGGTCCCCGTTTAAGTTTTCCAAACACGGCCAATCCGGAATTGAAGTCAGTGAGGTTTTTCCTGAGCTCGCGAAGCACATTGATGAAATGGCGGTGATCCGATCGATGCACACGGATATTCCGGCGCACGATGTGGCGACGGTTTTCATGAACACCGGTTCGTTGCGGATGGCCAAGCCGAGTCTGGGTGCGTGGGCGCTTTACGGTCTCGGCAGTGAGAACGACAACATGCCTGGTTTTATTTCACTTCGACCCGGCGGCAGTCCTCCGGGCGGCGTGTTGAACTGGGGCTCCGCATTTCTTCCCGGAAAATTTCAGGCCACGAGCATCAACACGAAAAGCCCGTCGGTGGAGCAGATGATTCAGAACATTCAGAATCAATATGTCGGTGCGAAGGAGCAGCGGCGACAGCTGGATCTGGTTCAGGGCTTGAACAAAATCCATCAGGAAAATTTGCAGGAAGATCCGCAGCTCGACGCGCGCATTCAATCGTTTGAAATGGCTTACAAGATGCAGATGGAAGCGTCGGACGCATTTGATGTCAGCAAGGAATCGAAAAGTGTTCGCGATCTGTACGGAAACACGAATCAAGGCCGGCAGATGTTGATCGCCCGACGGTTGGTCGAGCGCGGTGTGCGCTTCGTTCAAGTGTGGGCCGGAGGCTGGGATCATCATCAGGACATCGAGAATCGCCTCGCAAAGAGCGCGAATGAAATTGATCAACCGGCGGCTGCGCTGCTCACCGATTTGAAACAGCGCGGGTTGCTGGAAAACACGCTGGTCATTTGGGGCGGTGAATTTGGCCGGACAGTCACGCGTGATCGCAACGGCGATGACGAGCCCGGCCGCGATCACAACAATCGCGCCTTCAGCATGTGGATAGCGGGCGGCGGAGTGAAGGGCGGAACGATCTACGGTGCCACGGACGAATTTGGTGCGCGCTCCGTGGTGGACAAGGTTCACGTTCATGATTTGCACGCGACGGTTTTGCGCCTGCTCGGATTCGATCACGAGAAGCTGACGTATCGTTACAACGGACGCGACTTCCGGCTGACCGACAATTTCGGAAACGTGGTGAAAGGAGTTTTGGCGTGAGGCGCGTGGAGAATTCCGAAGGCCGGGTTCCGAGAGCCGAAAGGCGGGGTGTCGATTCGGTTTTCGGACTTCGGTTTTCGGCTTTGAGCGCCCTTGCGTTTTTCCTCTCGGTCACTCCTATATTGGGCGCGGCCCCCACTCCGGCACAGCTCCAATACTTTGAGAATAACGTCCGGCCAATTTTGTCTGAGAATTGTTACAAGTGCCACAGTCAGGCAGAGGGAAAAGTAAAGGGCGGACTGGAGTTGGACTGGAAAGGCGGTTGGGAACAGGGCAGCGACAGCGGATCGGTCATCGAGCCCGGCGATCCCGATCATAGTGTGTTGATCACGGCGATTCGCTATTCCGATCCCGATCTTCAGATGCCACCGAAGGACAAGAAGCTTTCCGTTCAACAGATTTCAGTTCTCGAAAATTGGGTAAAGATGGGCGCGCCGGATCCACGGGAGACCCGTCCGTCGGGCTCAATCGAAACGCTCATTACGGACACGGATCACTGGGCGTTTCAGCCGGTGAAAAATCCCGTGCCTCCGTCGGTGAAGAATGTCAATTGGGTCAACAACGAAATCGATCAGTTCATTCTGGCAAAGCTGGAAAGCAACGGGCTTCAACCCAATGAGACCGCCGATCGGCGAACGCTGATTCGGCGTGCGTATTTTGATTTGGTCGGACTGCCTCCAACGCCGGATGAATTTCGGTCATTCGTGGTGGACGAGTCTCCGGACGCGTTTGAGAAGGTGATCGACAAGCTGCTTGCTTCGCCGCACTACGGTGAACGGTGGGGGCGACACTGGCTCGACGTGGCGCGTTATTCCGACACCAAGGGGCAGTTCAACCGCAATCGCGAAGACTCGATGTATCCACACGCGTGGACATACCGCGACTACGTCATTCAGGCGTTCAACGACGACAAGCCCTACGATCAGTTCATCGTCGAACAGCTGGCGGCAGATCAGTTGAAACTTGGAAAAGACAAGTCTGCTCTGGCGGCGCTGGGTTTCCTGACGGTGGGCGATCATTTCAACGGGATGGTCAATGACATCATCAACGATCGTATCGATGTGACGACCAAGGCGTTTCAAGGAATGACCGTTTCATGCGCGCGTTGCCATGATCACAAGTTTGATCCCATTCCGACAAAGGACTACTACGCGCTGCACGGGATCTTCAACAGTTCGGCCGAGCCGTCCGAGATGCCGGTGATCAAGCAGCTTGGATCGACCGCCGAACAAAATGATTACCAGATGCAGTTGCTCGATCTGGAAGTGAAGATGGATGCGCTGGTTGACTCGATCGTTGGTGAGTATTTCGGCGACTACCGCAAGTCGAGCGCGGTGTATCTCTACGCTTTGTCGTTGCCTGAGAAAGAGCGCGCAGCCTACCTGGAGAAAAATGGTGCGGATGCATCGTTGCTACGGAACTGGCAACGCCTGGTCCAGTACGGTGCGCGAGGGGAGTATGGGGTGTTCACTGCGTTTAATTATTTGATGCGCCTCTCCGACATGAAGTTCTCGCAAACCGTTCCCCGGATGTACGCCGGGCTTTCGCGAAACAACGGTGCGAAGAAATGGAATCCGTCCGTTTACAACAGGTTAATAAAGACCAAGCCGCAGTCAAAAGGCGAGCTGGCGGTTGCGTATGGAAACCTGATCGCGGGTCGCGACAAATCGTTCAACGAGACGATGGAGAAACTGGTGGACGAGACCGGGCTGCGCGTCGTGCGCGGCCGGAAGCAGAACCAGTACCGAACGCTTCGTGAACAGATGGCCTCGCTCGAACTGATCCATCCCGGCGCGTCGGGTCGGGCAATGGTTTTATATGATCTCACCCAACCCAAAGACTCCCCGGTGTTCATTCGCGGCGAAGCAAACAACAAGGGGGACGTCGTACCGCGCCGGTATCTTGAAGTTCTGGGCGGGTCCGATGCCAGACCATTCACGATCGGAAGCGGCCGCCTTGAGCTGGCCCGATCAATCATCGACGAGAAGAATCCTCTAACTGCACGCGTGATGGTGAACCGCGTCTGGCAGCATCACTTCGGGACTGGATTCGTGCCCACGCCTGATGACCTGGGAACTCAATCCGAGCCCCCAAGCCATCCTGAACTTCTTGACTATCTTTCGTCGAAGTTTATGGCGAACGACTGGTCGTTGAAGAAACTGCACAAGGAAATTTTGATGTCCGCCGCCTGGCAGCAGAGCAGCGACACGCATCAGGAATACGCGGAGAAAGATCCGTTCAATAAACTGCTTTGGCGCGCGAACATCCGGCGGCTGGAGTTTGAGCCGCTGCGCGATTCGATCCTTTACGTCGGTGGACAGCTCGACACGACAATGGGTGGCAAGCCGGTGGATATTTCGGAAGGTACGCACGTGACGCAGCGGCGTTACGCTTCAGCGCTGACGCGCCCAGGCAGCGTGAAAATGTCGCAGGACCATCGCCGTTCAGTTTACGGTTATGTCGATCGCAGTGACGTGATGGAGATGATGTACGTCTTCGACTTCGCCTCGCCGGACATGCCCACGGGCCGGCGGTATGAAACGACCGTGCCGCAACAGGCCCTGTTCTTGATGAACAGCCCGTTGGTGATTGAGCAGGCGAAGAACGTCGTTCACCGTGAGGAGTTCGCAGAGATCGACGACGACATGCAGAGGATCGTGTTTCTCTACGAATTGTTTTTCCAACGGTTGCCAAATGCCACCGAAACGAAACTCGGATCGGAATTTGTGGCGGTCTCCAACGCTTCGAAAGCGATTGCAGAAAACCACCCGAACGCGAAAATTGGCGTCACCGCGGCTGGTCAAGTGAAGAAGAATTCTAAAAAATCTTGGTCAGCTCATCCGCCGAAATCAATCGGTGCCTGGGCGGAATATGCCCACGCGCTTTTGATGACGGACGAGGCGTTTTTCGTGAACTGAGGGTGGGAGGGGTGCGTTTGAAAGTGCGGAACGAAGGTAGGGACCGTCGCTCTGCGCGGTCCGGCGATGGGCTTGGAGATGCGCAGACGGCTTTGCGCCTGGTATATTTTCATCCCCGTCCGGCTTCCGGCGGCGTGCGCGGAGCGACACGCCCTACCACCGAACGTGGTTTCTTGTCTTGCCCCTCGTTTTCAATCACACCCGGCGAGAGGTCAATACTTGCGGTGAGGTCTGAATGGCTTCACACTCCATCGAAATCCATATGAACATCGGCCGTATTCTCCAACGAGTCGCCGCCATCCTTCCGGGCGGTTTTTTCCTTCTTCCCATTCTGATATTTTCCGCCGAATCCAAGATTCTGGCAGCCGACGAGAAGGCTCCGCCGCCGTTGAAATCGTCGGACAACAACCACATTTCGATCCCGGTCCAGGGGTTGGGCAAGGAATACCTGATGTCGATGTCAATCATCCCGCAATCGGGCGCACCGACGAGCAGCGGGCTCGCGGGTAAGGTGGTTCACTTTGAATTGTTCCACGATGGCGTGGACATGTACGAGGGCACCAAAGGTCTGGTCGTGACCGACGATCTGCCCGCGCGCCGGTTGATCACGACGTTCGACATCGTCAGCCGCGATGATGCTCAGGTCACCATTGATTTCAACCAGGGGATGCGCCGGGTGTTTACCGAGGGCTGGTACGGCGATGGAAATTATTTTAATCCGAGCGCGTTGGAGCGCGTCGAGGAGGTGCACCACAGTCGCGTGTTTGAAGTTTCGGAAAGCGAGGATCAGCTGGTGATCCGGCAGACCGTGCAGACGCGGAGCCGGCAGTTTGATCAGAACCGCGAGGGACGTTACGAGATCCGCTTTTTTATCATGCCCTACGCGGCGAATGATTTTGAGGCCAAGGAAATGAACCCTTACGAAATGCGCTACGCGCGGTTCTGGGAAATTCAGGGGCAGGTCGAACTCGAGAGCGGTCGCGTGACGACGAAGATGGGCCGGTTCGACATCGATGAGCCGGTGACGTTTTATTACAGTGCCAACACGCCGGACGATTATGTGGACGCGGTGAAGGACGGCATCCTCTATTGGAATCGCGCGTTTGGAAAAGAGATCGTGAAGGCGGAAAAAGCGCCCGACGGGGTGACCGCGCCGGACGCCCGTTACAACGTGGTTCAATGGGTGCCGTGGGACAGTGCGGGATTTGCCTACGCGGACGTGTTGATGGATCCGCGAACCGGTCAGGCGCTTCACGGCCAGGCGTACATGACGAGCGTGTTCGGGATCAGCGGGAAGGCGCGGGCGCGGGCCTTGATGCGTGCGATGCGCGAGATCGCCGACGAAAAAGACACGGACAAGAAGGATGGCGATGACAAACAACCCAATCACGCCGCGTTGAAATGGCTTGCCGGACAGTCGGCGTGTCAGGTGAACCCGGTTGCATTTGCGAATCAGATGGCCGACGGCCTTCAGGATTTGCTGGCAAACGCGGAGCTGACCGATGAAGTCGTGTTGCGCGCGTCGCAGGACTATGTTCGCGAAGTTGTGGCGCACGAAGTTGGTCACGTGATTGGGCTTCGACATAATTTCGCCGGCAGCCTCGCAGCGACCGTGAGCCCGAAGGAACTGGATGAATTCATGAAGGCCTACATCTCGGGCAAGGGTTTGGAGAAATTCAAGGACAAGGAAGTGAGCAATTCCATGATGGAATACAGCGTGTTCAAGGCGGGCGTGTTCATCGGCTGGAAAATGCGCGAGACGGAAAATGTGCAGCCCCATGACAGGGGCACGATTCGCTGGGGTTACTACGACGACAAGGCGGTTGTGACCAACAGAATGCTCTTCGCGACCGACGGCGACGCCGGCACCTATGCGGATGTGACGACCTTCGACTACGGCAACGAGCCATTGCTTGCGGCGTACAGTGACATTAGCGATAGCATCAACACTCTCCCCAACAGCGTCATTGAGACGTTCATTCGCGCCCGCGCTCCGCGTGATCCGCGGGACCGGATTCCCTTGGAGAAGGTGAGCCTGAGTTACTCCGGTTACGCGGCGACCATTGCCCGCAATTACACGCGTTTACTTGAATGGTTCAAGGCCAGCACGCGTTCGCTGAAGGTGGAGAACGCGTTTGATTACATCGGCCCGCTCAATGAGAAGGAACGTTATCAGGCGCACTGGAATTCGCTGACCAACCAGATCTCCTCATTGGGCGGACTTGATCAGGTGGCGTTCGCCTGGATGCCCGCGGACTTGAAACTCGATACCAAAAAGAAACCCGAAGGCGTGGACGTGGCGCTCAAGATTTCAGCAACCAATCTGACCGCGAGACTGGAAAAATTGTTGGAATCACCGGCCTACGCCTATTTCATCGGGTTGGATGAACAGAAATACAGTTTCACCGAGGAGGAAAAGAAAGTGATCGTCGAGCGCGGGTCAAAGTTGTTTGAGAAACTTGAGGAGGCCGTGCTCGCCCGCGTATGCGACGTCCACGAGAAGGCGGTCCGTGACCTGGCTTTGAAAGCTAACGGCGAACTGGCGGAGGACGATGCCGTCGCCAATCTCGACAAGCGCATCATCGACCTCAGCAAAGTGATCCTGCTGGCAAAAGATGACGACAAGCGACTGAAAGGCACGGTGATAAAATCCACGGTCGAAGTGAAGGAATACAAATACGAGCATGCCACGCGACTTGCCGCCGCCAAGGCGCTCGGTGACAAGGCGGGTTCGTACACCGGCTGGTCGAAGGAGGCCAAAGGTGAATTGAACAAGAAGTTGAAGGCCGAAGTGGACGCCGCTCTGAACATTGACCAGTTCAAGAGCTTCGAGGAATCGATGCTGTCCCGACCGCTGCGGCAGTGGTATTTAGAGCAGAAGGAAATACTCGTGCTGCTTCCACCGGTGAAGTCCACGGACACCGAGAAGTCCGACGCAAAAAAATGATCGCAAATCCGGTGGAGTTGTTGGCACTGAGGGTGCGGGCAGGTGATTTGTGCCGGATTTCCTGTAAGAAAATGCAGGTCCGGTGCAATAGATAATGAAACTCCTGTTTGAGTTTCATCCAGCATGTCCCGAAACTGTGTAGGGACAGGCGGGCGTTTGGATAAAAGTGTGTCTTCCAAACGCCCGCTTTTTTTATTTTCTCCAGCCCCAACTTATTCAAGAAAAGGTTTTTTCTTCGTGTTTACGCGGCTTCTGGCGGTTTAGCTGTATTCGAACCCAACGGTTGCGGTCGGCTGACAATTTGTATACTTTCCCCTCTCTTTTGCTGAAATATGAAAGACCGACAGGACGATAACGACACATCAGCCGACATGAAATCTGAAGAAGATGGTGACAATTCGGCGCAGTCGCAAACAGCGACTGCTGAAGCCGAGGTTCAGGAGGAAGCTCCATTGACGCCAGAGGAGTTGGCGAAGCTCAAAGCGGACGCCGCCAAGGCCCAGGAAAACTGGGACCGTTTCCTCCGCCTGAACGCAGATTTTGACAATTTCAAGAAGCGCACTGCGAAGGACCGGCTGGAGGCCATCAAGTTCGCCAACGAAGATCTCATCGAACGGCTGCTCCCGGTGCTCGACAATTTTGAAGCCGCGATCACCGCCGGCAACAACGCTGATGCCGGCTCCATCGAGTCGCTGGTGACCGGTGTGAAAATGATTCTTGGCCAGTTGAAGACTGTGGTGACGGACGCCGGATTGCAGGAGATCGACGCTCTGGGCAAACCGTTTGATCCGGTGGTTCACGAGGCGCTCAGCGAGGAACCGTCCGACGAAGTCGCCGAAGGTCATGTGCTCCGCCAGATGCGCAAAGGCTACAAACTCCGGGATCGTCTCGTGCGTCCCGCCAGCGTGGTGGTGTCCGGCAAGGCGGCCAGCGAGGAATCCTCTCAGTCCTGAACAAGCTCCATGGCAAAGCGCGACTACTACGAAGTCCTTGGCATTACAAAGGGCGCCACGGCGGAGGAGCTGAAGAAGGCTTATCGCAAAATGGCCGTCAAATTTCATCCGGACAAAAACCCCGGTGACAAGTCCGCCGAGGACAAGTTCAAGGAAGTCAGCGAGGCCTACGAGGCGCTGAGCGATCCCCAGAAACGCGCGGCCTACGATCAATACGGCCATGCCGCATTCGATGCCCGTTCGCGGGCGGGTGCGCGTGGCGGTGCGGGAGGGTTCCATGACCCGTTTGATATTTTCCGCGAAGTGTTCAGCGGCGGCGGCGGTGGAGGCGGAAGCATCTTTGAAGACCTGTTTGGCGGTGGTGGAGGTGGCGCGTCCCGTGATCCGAACCGGGCGCAACGCGGTGCCGACCTGCGCTATGATCTGGAGATAGATTTCATCGAAGCGGTTCAGGGCTGCGAGAAGGAGATCACGCTTTCAAAACTGGATTCGTGCGAAAGTTGCCGTGGATCGGGGAGCGAAAGCGGTTCGGGAACGAAGACGTGTAGTACCTGCGGCGGGCGCGGCCAAGTCGTGAGTTCGCGCGGAATTTTCAGCATTGCCCAGACGTGTCCACGATGCGATGGCGCGGGCCAAATCATCGAAAAACCGTGTCGCAAATGCAGTGGTGCCGGGCGCGTGGAGCGTCGTTCAAAAATCAAGCTGCGCATTCCGGCCGGTGTCGACACGGGCGCGCGGTTGCGGTCCTCCGGCAACGGTGAATCCGGACAACGTGGTGGTCCTTCGGGTGATCTTTACGTTGTTCTTCATGTTCGTCCGCACGACATCTTCCGTCGTGACGGCGATGATCTGATCTGCGAACTACCGATCAGTTTCGTGCAGTCCGCGCTGGGTTCGGAAATCGAAGTGCCCACGCTCGAAGGCCGGGCCAAGATCAGCGTGCCGCCGGGAACACAGTCGGCGACCATATTCCGTCTGAAAGGTCGTGGCGTGAAAAATGTTCAGGGCTACGGCAGCGGCGATCTACATGTGCGCGTCACGGTGGAAGTGCCAACCCGCCTCAACGCAGAACAGAAGGAAAAGCTCCAGGAGTTCGCGCAATTGTGTGATGAAAAAGTGAATCCAATTACGCAGGGATTTTTCGAGAAGGCGAAGAGCTTTTTCCGCTGATCCGCGGGGCGAACCATGCGCCGCTTTTTTCAACCCTCACCACCCGGTCCCGACGGCAGTTTGCTGCTAGAAGGGGCCGAGGCGCATCACGCTGCCAAAGTCATCCGACTGCGTACGGGTGAATCCGTCGTCGTGCTCAACGGAAAAGGAATCGAGTATCTGTGTACTGCCGTTGAAGTGGATCGAAAAAGAGTCGTTCTTCAAATCGACGAGGAGAAAAATCACCCGCAACCGTCCGGACGGATCAAGCTCGTACAGGCGGTGACGAAAGGAAAATCGTTCGACTTCATTCTTCAGAAATCCGTCGAGCTGGGTGCGGCGGAGATTGTCCCGCTGTTGACGGATCGCGTCGTGGCGAAGCCGGATCCACGCGATTTTGACGACAAGCTGGAGAAGTGGAACCAGGTTGCGATCGAGGCGATCAAGCAGTGCGGTTCGGCGTGGCTGCCAGAGATCTCGCGGCCAAAGACGTTGAGTGAGGCGGCGGCCGAAGAGGCGGCGACGGAGTTGCGAATGGTTGCCGCGTTGATTCCGGAAGCCCGCCATCCACGAGCCTGTTTTGAGGTATTTCAAAACCAACACCAGCGGATGCCGGAGTCTGTCAGCGTATGGATCGGTCCTGAGGGGGATTTTTCTGAAACGGAATACCGGACCCTGATTGATGCGGGTGTGGTACCGGTGAACTTTGGGGACCGCGTATTGCGCAGCGAAACGGCGGCAGTATTCGCGCTGTCGATTCTCGGCTACGAACTCAGTGCTCACCGGTGATGTTGCGGGACTGGACGAGCACTTTGAACGCGCGGCCGAGGTGGTCAGGGTGCGTGAGGGTTTGAAACTGTCTGATCTGTTCGCGCGCGAGCGGAGCGGTTTCCTGAGGCCACAGTTCGGCCATGATTTTCGTCAAGACCTTCGATTGCGATTCGAGCCCCTCGGTTTGCAGCCCCGCCAATTCCCCCGCCCGTTCCACGGCTGAAAAATTAACGCTGGCGGTAAGGTCCTGCTCGCCCGGATCAGCCAGGACGTTCTCCGCGAACTTGTGATCGCGATAGGCGCGCAACGTTCCGTTGGCACGCTGCGGCATAAAAAACTCCTCCGCCAACAAACCGTAGTCCGCCGCTACGAGCCAGCCAGTGTCCAGGGTATCGGCCGCGTTTCGCCACCAATCCAGAGCGTTGGGGCAAATCTCGGTGATAAATCCGTCAGGCAACGCATCCAGGAGTGGCTTGGGAATTCGGGGCCAGAGAAGCGTTTCATCATCGCCGGGCAACAGTTCATTCATGGTGTCGCCGTAGCGCAGAACTTCGTCGGAAAGCGGCATCTGCTTGAATTCCAAACCGTCTCCCCGGCAGGTCACCCCGAGCTCACGCCATTCGCGGGAATAGCGGTTCCATTGCAGGCGATGAACCGGCATCGCATCCAGCAGTTCATTGGAGAAAACGACACCTGTCAACGGGTGTCCGGAGCTGTCACAAAATGATGACAATTCTGTCCACGAATGAAACCAGCGGATTTTATTGAGATGATTTTTCAACGTGGTCTGCTGCCAGTTTCGACGCGTTTCGGAGGGTTCGACGATGGAGTATTCGACCGCGTTGAAGACCTTGGGCCACTTCGAGTCGAGACCGTTTAGGATGTCGTTCGCCAACTGCCCGTCGTGCGCCCCGCATTCGACGATCACCGGTTTTTTCAAAGGAATTTTCCCGAACCACGCGGCGAACTGGCACGCAAGCAGTTCACCGAAGAGCCGCCCGACAGAGACGCTGGTAAAGAAATCGCCAGAACAGCCGATGACAGTTTCAGAGCGTTGGTAGAAACCGAGATCGGGCGTGTAGAGAGCCAGTTCCATGAACCGGGCGAAGGATAGGACGCCGTGTCGGTCTGCCTCCTGCTTGATAAGCGGCAGCAGGGCTTGGTGGGCCTGATTTTCGTTCCTGTCGCGTGACGGGTTTAGCACAATTGTCTCGGACCAGTTATGGCCAAAATAGATTCATTCTTCAACCTGATGTTCGAGCAGAACGCATCAGACTTGCACATGTCTTCGGGCAATCCGCCGATTCTGCGCATCAACGGCGAGCTGCATCGCGTCGATTTCCCGCCGTTGGAAAGCGATGAGCTGAAGGCGATGCTGTACGAAATCACGCCGGAGTACAAGATTAAACATTTTGAGGAAACGGGTGACGTGGATTTCGGATACGAAATTCCGAACGTCTCCCGGTTCCGCGCAAATTTTTTCAATCAGAAATATGGGATCGCGGCGGTTTTCCGTCAGATTCCCACCAAGGTCGTTACCTTTGAGGATTTCGAAAAATGGGACGCTCCGCTGCCGCCTGTTCTCAAAAAGTTTGCCATGCTCAAGAAAGGCCTCGTGGTCGTGACCGGACCGACCGGCTCCGGTAAATCGACGACCCTGGCAGCGATGATGGATTACGCGAACAGGAATCGTCGTGATCACATCATCACGGTGGAAGATCCGATCGAGTTCGTGCATGAAAGCAAAAACTCGCTGATCAATCACCGCGAAGTCGGCATCCACACCAAGTCATTCGGAGCCGCACTCAAAGGCGCGTTGCGTGAAGATCCGGACATCATTCTGGTCGGTGAAATGCGCGACCTCGAAACGATTGAGTTGGCGCTGACCGCAGCGAGCACGGGCCATCTTGTATTCGGCACGCTGCATACCCAGAGTGCCGCAAAAACAGTTGATCGTATCATCGATGTGTTTCCAGGCGAACAGCAGAACAAGATTCGGGCGACGCTCTCCGAGGCGTTAAAGGGCGTGGTGGCGCAAAATCTTTTCAAACGGATCGACAAGAAGGGCCGCGTTGCGGCGCTGGAGATTCTGGTGTTCACGACGGCGGTGGCGAATCTCGTGCGTGAAGGCAAGACCCACCAGATCCCCGGCATGATTCAGGTCGGCAAAAAACTGGGCAACCAGCCGCTCGACGATCATATCATGGAGCACCTGCGCATGAAGCGCATCTCGCCCGAGGAGGCCTATGAAAAGTGCCTCGACAAGAAAAAATTCCGCGGATTCCTCGCGAATCCACCGGTGGACGACGACGCAATGTAAACTGCCCCGAACATGCAAAAAACGGAACTCGATTTTATTCTAGGCACCATGCTCGAAGCGCACGGTGACGTTTCGGATCTGAACTTCACCGTAAACAAGCCGCTACAGGTGGAAGCTTCCGGTGAGCTGATTCCCGTCGCCAGTGATCCCGAGTTGAAAAACCTCACGCCGTTTCAGACCGAGATCGTCGCCCTGAACCTGCTCGGCAGCAGTCACAAGCTGTTCATGGACCTATTCAAGCACGGCTCGTGCGACAGCTCTTACACACTCGAGCGCAAGGCGCGGTTCCGTATCAACATCTTCGCGCAACGCGGGAACTACAGCATTGTTCTGCGCAAGTTGAACACGCAGATTCCGACGCTCGATGAGTTGAGCATGCCCGAGATTTTCAAGACGGCGTCCAAGGAGAAAACTGGATTGATCCTGGTGACCGGCGCGACCGGTTCCGGAAAATCAACCACCCTTGCCGCGATGCTCAACATGATCAACGACAGCAGGGCGATCCACGTGATCACGCTGGAAGATCCCGTTGAGTTTGTTCATCCCCAAAAGAAGGCGACTTTCAATCAGCGGGAGCTGGGCACCGATTTTGATTCATTTGCAAACGGACTTCGCGCCGCGCTCCGGCAGGCGCCGAAAGTGATTCTGGTGGGTGAAATGCGTGACCGCTCGACGGTTGAAATTGCGCTGGCAGCGGCGGAAACGGGTCACTTAGTTTTGAGTACGCTGCACACGATCGACGCAGGTCAGACCATCAATCGTATTCTCGGCATGTTTGAGCCCGAGGAACAGGAGCAGGTGCGCGTGCGCATGGCGGACACACTTCGCTACATCATCAGCCAGCGCCTGGCTCCGCGGATCGGCGGCGGGCGGCAGGCGCTCCTCGAGATCATGGGCTCCGGACTGCGCACCAAAGAAACGATCGTGCAGGGCGAGAGCGAAGGAAAGAGCTTCTACGAAATCATGGAGGCGAGCGAGACCTTCGGCTGGCAGACGTTCGACCGTGCCTGTGTGGACGCTTTCGACAAGGGCTACATCAACGAGGAATCCGCGCTCGCCTATTGCACCAAACGCGGTGTGGTGACCCGCGCACTCGACAATCTGAAGAAATTGCGCGGCGAATCTTCGAATGATTTTTCGGACCTCCGGATGCGAAACACCCTGGACAGCGCCCTCAACGGCGGTGCCCCCAAATCCGCGCCAATGCCCCCTTCACTCAAGCTCAAATAGATCATGCCAACAGAACTCGATTTCATCACGACTGCCGACAAGCCCGCGTTGCTCGGTCTGAGCACCCCCGAATGGATGGACGCGGCAATGGTGGCGCTGAATGAGCACGGCTACAAGGTGCACACAGCCGGCACTCACGCCGACTTCTTGACCCGGTTTCTCCAGAACAAATACGAGATCGTGATCACCGAGGAGCTGTTCGCGTCCGACACCCCGGAGGAGAACGAATCCTTGATCTCGCTGCAGAACATGCAAATGGAGCAGCGCCGCCATTGTTCGATCATCCTTCTCGGCGACAGCGTGCAGACGTTCAACGTGCTCGAAGCCTATCAACGCAGCGTTCACGCCGTGGTCAACCGCTCCGAAACATTTCTGCTCAGCCAACTCGTGCAGAAGGTCGTCGAAGATCGTGAGTACTTCTGGAAAACTTTCGATGAGACCAAGACCATGCTGGCCCAGCAGGCTTATTGATCACTGGCACGATTCACACGTGCCTCCGTTCCGCATGGCTTCAATGCTGCACGCCTGTTGCTCTTCCTCGGTGTAGACCTTCTTTGCCGCGCTCTCGGAACTTCGATCCCGATGTGCATTGTCGATGGAGGACTTGTTCAACGTGCGGAGATAGTAGGTGGTCTTCAATCCGCGTTCCCACGCTTCACGGTACATGAAGCTCGCTTTGCGCGCGTCGTTGTCACCCAGCCACAGATTGGTGCTCTGCGCCTGATCAATCCATTTCTGCCGAACAGCAGCACACTGCAAAATCCACGTGGGCTCGATCTCAAACGCGTTCTTGTAGATCCGTTTCAATTCATCAGGAACCCGGTCAATCTGCTGCACGGAACCGTCGAAATACTTCAGGTCACTGAGCATCTGATCATCCCACAAATCCCGCTTCAGCAGTTCCTTTACGAGATGGTCGTTCGTGCGGACGAATTCGCCCGACAAATTCGATTTCGTGTGGATGTGTTTGTAGGTCGGCTCGATGCACGGGATTGAACCCATGATATTTGAAATCGTCGCCGTTGGAGCAATGGCCATGCAGTTCGAATTGCGCATGCCGTTCTGCTTGATCTGTGCGCGAAGTGAGTGCCAATCCATCCGTGATTTACGATCAACGAGGATCGGCATCCCGCGTTCTTTCTCCAGTAGATCGAGCGTATCCAGCGGCATCATGCCGCGATCCCATTTCGAGCCTTTGAACGTCGAATACGCGCCGCGTTCCTTCGCCAGATCGGACGATGCGCCGTAGGCATAATACGCGATCGCTTCGATGATCTCGTCGTTGAACGCGACGGCTTCCGGTGTATCAAACGGAATGCCCTTGTCGTAGAGTGCGTCCTGCAATCCCATCACGCCCATGCCGACCGGACGATGTCGCAGGTTCGCGTTGGCGGCGGCTTTGACCGGGTAGAAATTGATGTCGATCACGTTGTCGAGCATCCGCATCACGGTGCTGACGGTGGCCTGTAGTTTCGGGTGGTCGATCTCTCCCGACTCGGTGAGATGCTCGGGAATGTTGATCGAGGCCAGGTTGCAAACCGCGACTTCGTCGGTGCTCGTATTGAGCTCAATTTCCGTGCACAGATTCGAGTTGTGAATCACGCCGACGTGATCCTGCGGTGAACGAACGTTGGCCGGGTCTTTCCACGTCATCCACGGGTGACCCGTTTCAAACAGGGCTTCGATCATCCGTTTCCAGAGCGCCAGAACGCGGATCTTTCGACCGTACAGTTTTCCATCCGCCATCTGCTGTTCGTAATCCAGATACCGTTGTTCGAACGCGCCGCCAAACAGCTCCGGCAGATCGGCAACGTCGTTGGACCGGAACAATGTCCAGGTCGCGTCCTTGCCCAGCTTGCCGTCGGCGACGTCTTTTAAACGTTTCATGAACAGATCGGGAATCCAGTGCGCCGTGTTCATGTTGTGCGTCCGGCGACGGTCGTCACCGGTCTCTTTCCGCAGATCAAGGAAGTCTTCGATGTCGAGGTGCCAGAGTTCGATGTAGGAGCACAACGCCCCGGGGCGTTTGCCGCCCTGATTCACCGCCAGCGCGATATCGTTGGACACTTTCAGAAACGGAATGACGCCGGATGATTCGCCGTTTGTTCCGTGAATGTGTGCCCCCGAGCCACGCACCGCCGTCCACGAACAACCGAGTCCGCCCGCCCATTTCGATAGCATCGAAAAACGCGTCCAAGTCTCCGCGATGTCGTCCATCGAGTCGCCGCAATACAGGAGGTAACAGCTCGAAAGCTGAGGCCGTTGAGTGCCAGAATTGAACAGTGTCGGCGTGGAGGAGCACGCACGTTTGGTCTTGTACACGTTGTAAAAGTCCATGGCGCGATCCTCTTTTTCCGCTTCCAGCAGCGAGAGGCCCATCGCCACGCGCAACCAAAAAATCTGCGGCGCTTCGAGGCGTTGTTTAACTCCGCTCACCGATTTCTCGTGAATCAGGTAACGATCAAAGAGCGTTTGAATGCCGAGAAAATCAAACTGAAGATCCGCGTAAGGATCGAGGACTTCAGCGAGCTTCTTCAGATCGAAATCAGCCAGACGCGGATCAAGTCGCTTGAGCTGAATGCCGTGCGGGATGTAGTCCACGAACGCTTTTTGGTGCGCATCTTTCAGTTTGCCAATGCCGTCGGTGATTTTCCACGGAAGCGTTTCTTCGTAGATGAACGTCAGGAGAATGCGTCCCGCGAAGAAGCGCGAATCGGCGTCGATGTCCAGCATGCTGCGCGCGTTCAGCACGATCGTTTCCCGGCGGTCGATGGCTGAGAGCTCCACGGACGTGCTGCGAAGAAGACGGGCGATCAGTTCACCGTCGGACAGGGTCAGATTCAAACCAATCTTTGCAAACGAGACGCGCTCGCGAATGTCGGCGATCAGCTCGGTGGAGATGAGTTCGAGCTGGTGATCGTCCTCCGGTTCGCCGAGTTCCAGCTCACGCATTGCGGCGCGTTTGCCGCGGTACTTCGCGTAGGCCAGGGCAACGCGCGGATGGCCGAGCTCGAGCAACGTGTCCTCGACCGTGTCCTGCAGCTGCTCGATGTGGATGAACAGCGGGCGCTCGCGGCGCATGCGGAATTCGATCTCGCCGAGCACCTGTGTGCCCAGCTTCTTCTCGGAGTTCACGGCGGCGCACGCTGCGTCCACGGCGCGGGCGATCTTGTGTCCCAGCCAGGGAACGATCCGTGGTTTCTGATCCGTCTTCCCCGGCAGATCCCGGCGGATCACGTTCGGGAAGTCGGCGGTTGCGTTAGCGGGGTTCGCGGCGGGCAAATTGAGCGTGGCAGTTGTCATGGTCGTCGTCTCGAGCAGGGGTTAGATCAGATCGTCTTCGCGGGAGTTTCGCACCGACCCGCCGGTCTGGTATTCGGTGACACGGGTTTCAAAAAAGTTTTTCTCCTTCTTCAAGAAAATGACTTCGTCGAGCCAGTTGAAGGGGTTGGATTTTACGTTGGACAGCGTCGGCAGTCCGACACCGGCCAACCGCCGGTCCGCGTTGAAATCGACGTATTCCAAAAAGTCCTTCTGGGTCATGCCGATCGTGTCCTCGGGCAGGCAGTCGCTGACGAATTCCTTTTCCAACGCGACACCTTCGCGCATGAACTCGACGAGTTCTTGTCGAAACTCGGGCGTCCAGATGTCGGGGTTTTCGGAGATTAATTGTTCAAAAATATAGCGGCCCAGCGCGATGTGGTTCGACTCGTCGCGCAACGTGTATTGGAACATCTGGCCGATGCCGGTCATCTTATTCTGCCGGTGCAGCGAGAGGATCATCGCAAACAACGCGTAGAACTGCGTGCCTTCCATCACCTGCGTGATCCCGAACAACGCCTTCGCAAACTTCTGTTTGTTCACCGTCTGCGTCAGATCGACGCCGCGTTTGAGTTCCGGCATTTGACGCATGATGTACTCGTTCTTCTTTTTCACCGACGGAATGTCGTTGAACTTCGCAGTCACTTCATCGACGTCAATCTTCAGGCTGCCAATGATGTGGAGCAGGGAATCCATGTGGATCGATTCCTCGGCGATCTGCCGCAACGTCGCGTGCTTCAATTCAGCCGCCGTGAGGTTGTCCTCGATCACGTGCAGGATGCTGTCGCCGACGATGCCTTCCGCCGCGGAAAAATAGCCTACGCCCATCTCGATGATCCAACGTTCCTTGGCGTTGAGTGTGTCACCGTTCCATTGCGTGCAATCGCGCGTCATGTCGATGACGTCCGGTTCCCAATGGTTCGCCTTCATCTGTTTGTAGATGCGGTAGGCTTCCGGATATTTGAGCGGCAGGACGTTCAGCTCGGCGGTGCGCAGTCCGTTGATCACGCGTTTGCCATCCATGCGTTCGCGGGCGGTCTTCTTGTTCAGGCGAAATTCTTTGTCGCGAAAACGGTGGACGATGTAATCGCCTTCCTCAGTGGTGGTGACGGAATCAATGGTTGAATCAACGGAGCTGGCCATGTGTAAAATTTTCTATTGGTCTAAAAATTGGTTGGCGGTGCCGACGCCTGGTTTCTTTGGAGGGTGGGAAGTGTCGACAACGCTGCCGACCGGGCCGGGCCCGGATTCCGTTCCCTCATCCGGTTGTTGGCGCAACCGCGTCACCGTCACTGGACGACGAACCGATGAGACAGGCAAGCAGGTCTTCTGGCTCCGAGCTTGAGGCTCGTTACAGCGGCGCAACCGCCCGGGGATTTCACCCGATTCCCTATTCTTTTCCGATAACGGAAACACTTGCCCGAATCGCAAATACACAATTGGTAGTGCGTTCGCTTAATTGACAGCACTGCATATAGTGTTCACACGGAATCAGGTCAAGCATGCGTCCGAGAAAAATTGTCTGCCAACTCCACAGTGCAAGCGGGGTGCGTTTGGAAGCGTCGGGCAGGGTGGGGAGAGCCCTCCGGGCGAACCTGCGGGCGCACGAGACGCCCACGAATGCCCGTGCCCGTGAATTCGTAACCAGATCTCTTCGAAGAACGGATTGTTTTCCTATCAATGGCTGACACGAACTGGCGGTTGCTGCAAAGCCTCCGAAGGCTCGCTCGGAGAGTCTCGCCCCACCTTTTCACGCGACGAGGCTCCCGTCTTGCCTACGCTTCCAAAAAGCAAGAGGGGGCCCGGTCTGCCAGTCTATTTGATTGCTTCGAGCGACGTCGTTTGCCTTGCTTCCCGCCGATGGCGAGACGTATCCGACTGGATCAGGCGTTGGTGACGCGAGGGTTGTGTGACAGCCGCGAGCGGGCCAAGCGCAGCATCATGGCCGGCGACGTGAAAGTGAACGGGCACCCCGCGACCAAAGCCAGTGATCCGGTCGGTGAAGACGACACGGTCGAGCTCGCACAAAAGGAGAAGTTCGTCAGCCGCGGCGGGCTCAAGCTTGAACACGCATTGATCGACTTCGCGTTCGACCCGGCGGGAATGACGGCCATCGACCTCGGCGCGAGCACCGGCGGGTTCACCGATTGCCTTCTGCAGCAGGGCGTCAAAAAAGTCTACGCCGTCGACGTCGGCCACGGTCAGCTCGCGTGGAGTCTGCGTCAGGACGAACGCGTCGTGGTCATGGAAAAAACCAACGCCCGCCATCTCGACCACTCGTCATTCCCCGCGCCGTTTGATCCGGTTGAACTGATCGTTGCCGACTGCTCCTTCATTTCGTTGCGCAGCATTTTGCCGGCAGCGGTTCCCTTGTTGCGAGATGGCGGGCACGTGATCGCACTGATCAAACCGCAATTCGAGGCGGGCAAAGCCGAGGCCGACAAGGGGCGCGGCGTCATCACCGATGCGACCGTGCATCAGCGCGTGATCGATGAGTTGCAGGCTTTCATTGCGGAAAAGACCCCGCTAACGTGGCGGCGTTTCACCGAATCGCCGATCTTGGGCCCGGCCGGTAACAAAGAATTTTTGGTGCTGCTTGAAAAAGAGAATCCAACCCATTAAGCGCTACGGCCTCGTCGCCAACCTCGACAAACCGTTCTGTCGACGCGCCGTGCCGGAGGCGGTCAGGGTCATCCACAAACTAGGCGGAACCGTGAAGGTCGATCCCGGAACGGCCGGTCTGCTGAAAGGGCCGGTGAACGTGGTCAAGGAACTGATCGATCTCGCCCGCTCGGTCGATGTGCTGCTGGTTTTTGGCGGGGATGGAACGATGCTCTGGGTCGGGCGCGAAACCGCCGGGTCCGGCACGCCGATTTTTGGAATCAACACCGGCCACCTCGGATTTCTCACCGCCGTCAATGTCAAGCAGATGCCCGAGGCCCTGAAGCAGATTGCCGCCGGTTCGTGCAATGTTGTCACCCGCGCGATCATCACGGCGCGCGGCCGCGTCGGCGGGAAACGCTTCGAGCTTCCCGCGATGAACGACATTGTGATCAGCCGCGGCGCCTCCACCCGCGTGATTGAATTTGAAGTGAAGGTGAACGGCGAGGTGCTGACCAACTACCGCGCCGACGGCCTGATCATCAGCACCCCGACCGGATCGACCGCGTACTCCGTCTCGGCGGGTGGAGCGATCGTGAGCCCGGAATCCGACGTCTTCGCGCTGACCCCGATCTGCCCGCACACGCTCACCAACCGGTCCGTGATCGTGAGCCTGAAATCCACGCTGCAGGTGACCGTCCTCAACGACAAACCGGAAACCATCCTGACCGCCGACGGCCAGGTGCAACAGAAGCTCGCGCAGGGCGTGGAAGTCACCGTCCGCCGCAGCCGCCAACAGGTGAAGCTGCTCCAGCTTGAAGGCCACTCCTTCTTCGAAACCCTCCGAGCCAAGCTCAACTGGAGCGGGTCAAACGTGTGAAGCGTGGCCCCGTCCGGTTGTTTGCCAACGCTTGTGTGGAGCGCGGCCTTCAGGCCGCTTCAACGACCGAGCGGGCGACGGCGAAACGACTGGCCCGTGGGCGTTTGAGCGATGAAGCGGCGTAAACGCAGCGCTCCGAGCCAGTTTGATTACGGTCAAGATGCGCCCCTGTGTCGGAGACCAGCCGCAGAAACTTGCGAACCTGCTGCGGCTGGAGCTTCGTACACAGCCGCGCTCCGTTAAATTGGCAACAAAACCATTTGGCACGGTTTGAAGATCAGCCCTGACCAACGGATCGAATCGGGCTGAATCCGGACTTGAGTTGAGCAAAACCGACCCTTCTGCCGTGTTATCATGTAGGGTTAGGAAAGATGGACACCGCCTCCGCGCGCGACAGGCCGAGTTCAGATGGCAGTCGTGTCGCTCCCTGCATTGTTGCTGGTTCGGCCGGGTTCTTTCCACTTCCTTTGGGCTTGAACATGATTGGTGTGTCTCGGCGCACTGCCGCCGAATATAGATGTGTTTCTAAATGTCGGGTTCGCCGGGAAAAAACTGTCGAGTCAAGCCACTCAATTAATTAAGTCGAACATCATTCATCTGGCGTATTGGAGTTGATTAGCAATTGCTGCTCAGCAACTGGAGGAAATTGGAAAAACGAACAAATAAAAGAAAACGGATCGTAGGAATTGATCTTTCTGGGTATGCACTTTACGCCCCCGACCACTACAGGTAGTGTTTGGGCATGGCAGAATATCCCCGAACGGTGGTTCAAATGCGTGATTGGTTCCCGACCGAGGACGCCTGCCGCGTTTACCTGGTAAGTCT
>Ga0209390_10000610_pt1 | contig 71279 bp, 57 predicted proteins | sample BON01_FD_187212 | JGI IMG/M metagenome (GOLD analysis project Ga0209390, IMG submission 187212) | Freshwater microbial communities from Lake Bonney liftoff mats and glacier meltwater in Antarctica - BON-01 (SPAdes) (version 2) | ecosystem: Environmental > Aquatic > Freshwater > Ice > Glacier...
CACGATGGACGATTGGTTGATTTCAAAGACAATAATTTCAATTTCACCATTGCGTTTAATCAATTAAAAGATGAAATCGCCAGGGATTACATTGTTCGTGTTCCAGAAGAATATATACTATAAAATATTCAGGATAAAATATCTAGGATATTTAGAATATAAACTCTAGAATATTTACAATATAAACACGAAAAAGTATACTATTTTATATTTCTTTAATATATAATATGTCTATTCCTGTTTTAGTTAGAGATTTCAACTTGTCTGGAAATGGGCTTAGCCGTGTACTCGATTCGATTGGAAACAATTTGTTTCTATCAGTAGATGACGGTATAAATGGATACGAGTTATGGGTGTACGACGTTACCGGTTCGGTTAATGATGCTCACATGGTGAAAAATATTAATCCAACTGGCAACTCAAACCCTACGGAACCAATAGTATTTAATAACATTTTATATTTTAGTGCAGGTGACGGTGTAAATGGAATTGAGTTATGGAGAAGTGATGGAACTGAAGCCGGAACATATATGGTTAAAGATATTCGGGTAGGGAATGGGAATGAATCTAGTAACATTAGTAATTTTTGCGTATTTAATAACACACTATACTTTATAGCACGAGGAACACCTTCTTATTATCAGATATGGAAAACGGATGGAACCGAAGCAGGTACAGAAGTGGTAACAGACATTAACAATACTGCCAGTAATCAGGTACTTAATATGATGGTGTTCAACAATATGTTATACTTGGGTCTAAATGATGGTGTAAATGGAGCGGAGTTATGGAGAAGTGATGGAACTCAAGCAGGAACAGAACTAGTTAAAGACATTAATATTGGTTCTGCTAGTAGTGTTGCTTTTATGTTATGTGTGTATAATAATAATTTATACTTTAGGGCAACTGATTCTGTAAATGGACGTGAATTATGGAAAACTGATGGTACATCCGAAGGTACGGTCCTCGTAAAAGATATTAATTCGGGTACTAGTACAAGTAATATAGGTGATATAGTAGTATATAATGGATTTTTATACTTTAGGGCAAATGATGGTGTAACTGGAACTGAGTTGTGGAGAAGTGATGGTACCACCGAAGGTACGGTGTTTTTTAAAGAGATATACCCAGGTACAGAAAGTAGTGTTATTAACCATTTATTTGTCGCAGGAAATACATTATTGTTTACGGCAAAGGATGGTGTAAATGGATATGAGTTGTGGAGAAGTGATGGAACCCCAGAAAATACAGTTATTGTGTCAAATATTAATCCTGCTACCGATAATAGTTACTATTGGAGTTATACATATATGAAAACAATTGACAACAATACAGTTTACTTTGTGGCAGATGATGGTGTAAATGGAAAGGAATTATGGAAATATGATGTCGCAGAAACAACTGGTTCGCCCGAGCCGGAGCCCGTAGTCCCACTAGATGCTTCTGTAATAAATGAAATCGAAAACGCCGTTCCAACTATAAGTGATACGAGTGTTCCTGTTATAGTAGTAGACGTGCCAGTCGGTGTATTAACAGTCGGAACTGAGAGTGTAAAGAGTCAAAAACGTACAGCCTTTTTAGCAAAGTTATTCACTGACACTGTAGGATTGGATTCCGCATCTGGAAAGATAACAATGACAAGAGATAATTTGTTAGGAGCAAGTTCAGTAATAACAAAGAATACAATGGTTATTAAAAAGGCGTCAAATACAGATGTAGTTCAAGATACATCACAACTCGCATCAGACGAAGCTATGTATGTATTTATGAGTAGTGGAGATTTCACCGTATTTAATACAAGTGGTGGTAATTTAAAAATAATAAAAACAAGTGAAACACAATACGACATATATGAAAATTATGTAGATAGTAATTCACCTGTAACAAAAGCAATGAGCGTAGGCGCGACGAGTAGTTTGGGTACTTTTACATATGTAGTAGGTGGTGTAAGTGGTCAGATAAACTCATCCTCATCAGTCGCCCCTATTTGTTTCCCCGCAGGAACACCCGTTACTACTAACCAAGGGCAAGTAGCAATTGAAAAGTTGAATCCAGATATTCACACCATTCGCAATAAGCGAATAGTCGCCATTACACAAACGAGACCATTGTTCACACATATTGTTTCCATCGAAAAGGACGCACTCGGAAAGAATGTGCCTAGTGTTACTACGCAAATAAGTAAAGAGCATGGTGTATTTTACAAAGGAAAAATGACGAGAGCAGTAGACCTAGTAGGTGTATGTGACGGAGTCGTTGAAATACCATATAACGGGGAGACGTTATATAACGTACTTTTGAAGAAGCACAGTCATATGATGATAAACAACCTAATATGTGAAACACTACACCCGGAAAACATAATGGCAAAAATATGCGGTGGAAAATACAATTCAAGCGAACAAAATAAAATATATGAGGAGCTAACCAGTATAATCAAGGCGAACAACATCCCCGCTTATAAAAAGTTGTATGCTTCTTTGAAGTAAATAAAATAAAATAAAATAAAACAAAATAAAACAAAATAAAATAAAACAAAATAAAATAAAATAAAATAAAAATATACTTACTTGTTATTTCTATTTTATAACGTTTTCAGAAAACTACTTGTTTTTATCTACAAACCGCTCTATTTCTTCAGATGGACACGTGTTATAATTCCCTTTAAAGCCTGCTAATTTAATAAACTTCGGTTTACTCATACTTGACGTTTTGTAAAATATATAATGACCAAACTTACCATTACGAATACTAATCTCGCTGTTGACAATTCGTACCATGGCGGTATTTAGTGATGTCGTATTTTCAATAAGTGGAATCAAGTCCTCCATAGTAATTTCATCAAGTTCTTTTTTCATCCCATTTAAGGTCTTTTTGTTCTCCCCCCATGTAATATAATTACCAAACTTTCCTTTTTTTATAAAGACATCTTCTCCTTTATATTTACCGATACTTTGACCGGTAGTTGTGGATGAACTGGTCTCTATAATATCCTCTAATTTATATTGATTATTTTTTAACCTATCAATATCGATATCCTTCTTTACAGGCAAGAAAGTGGTCTTATCACCTGTTCCACATTTAACAACTGGTCCATATTTACCAATCATATACGTATGTTTATCGTCAATATGAATAACTTGCTTGTCTTCGTCGCCCAATTCCTTAGAACACTCATTAATGTTAACTAAACAGTCTCTACAAATTTCATGCCAAATCTTATCACCTTTGGCTACGCGGTCCAATTCAGTTTCCATGTGTTTTGTATATTCATAGTCAAACAACTTTTCAAAATGTTGTACTAGAAACTCGATGACTAATTGTCCAAGTGGTTGAATAACCAATTTATTTTTTTCATTGCCAAATTCTCTTTCATCTTCGATTTCAGCCAACTCATCTTTTATTAATTCGTAATCGACACATTTGATTCGTTTTCCTTTGACATCATTCTTTTTGACATATCCGCGTTCTTGAATTTTTTCAATCAAATTGGAGAATGTAGAGGGTCTTCCAATTCCTTTTTCTTCCAATAGTTGAATTAACTTGGCCTCTGTATAATGCGACTTTAAATCTTTGACACTCACTTTGGATGTAATCTTATTATATTGAACGATTGCTTTATTTTTGATAGTCTGGAGGAACTGAAATTCAGGATTTTCCTTCTCATATCCTCTTACAATCTTCCATCCTGGGAAGTTGACTAATTCCGAACTATACTTATATTCTTTTTCCATAGGGGCGCTAATTGTCGCACTAATAGACTGATATAATGCTAAACTCATACAACTTTCGACCGTAACAGACCAAATTAAGTTATACATTCTCCGTTCCTTGGACGAATAAGTTTCACTAATACTTTCATAGGTTACATCTGTTGGACGAATTGCCTCATGTGCTTCCTGTGCGCTACTTTCACCATTTTTTGCGTCACCTGTTTTTTTTGACTTCTTTTTTGGTTTTTCTACCTTACGTTCGCTCAATCGACTTACATCTTCGTGTAAATATTTAGCACCATATTTTTCTTTAATAAAATGACTAGCCTTTTCAATGAATTCTAAACTATATGTCGTGCTATCAGTTCTCATATATGTGATATAACCAGCCTCATATAATTTTTGACAAATACTCATAGTTTCGGTGGGAGATATATTTAATTCACTCGAAGCCTTTTGTTGTAATGAACTAGTTGTAAAAGGCGTAGGAGGAGTTTTTGTAGTTTGTTTTGGATTCGAACAAGAATATAGATGATTATGATCAACCGATGCTTCCAAAAATTGTTCCATCGTATTAGTAGTAGTATTAAAACCAATAATTTCAAAATTATGGTTTAGAGAAAAACCTAAATTCATTTGACTAAAATAACCAGTCGTATTATATACCTTTTTACCGGGAGAATCGTCAATATCTTTTTGATTATCATATACCAACCTAAGTGCCGGAGTTTGGCATCTACCAGCAGAAAGGCCCGTTTTCGAATTGCGCGAAATATGTGTCCATAACATAGGACTAATTTTATATCCAACAATTACATCCAAAATTTGTCTGGCTTGTTGAGCATAAATGACATCTAGATTTAGACAAGTAGGGTTTTGAACTGCTCGAACAATGGCGTCCTTGGTAATTTCATGGAAAATAATCCGTTTTGTTGTGAGAGGCAAGTTAAACACTTGACAAATATGCCATCCAATGGCCTCTCCTTCTCGGTCGTCATCAGAAGCCAACAATACTTCCTTTGCGTTTTTAATCATAAGTCGAATTTTATTAATTTGTTGTTTTTTAGATTCCATTGGTTGGAAACTAGGTTTAAAATTGTTATCAATATCAATGCTCTTCATACCTGGTAATTCTTGAATATGACCATAACTGGCTATACATTTATATCCAGGTCCAAGATAAGACTCTATTTTTTGGCATTTTGCCGGCGACTCTACAATTAATAATGAATAGGACATACTACATAATAATCATTTATATTTTTATATAGTATCAATTTTATGTTTTACAACACACAACTGTTTAGTTTACATTAGTTTTTTTCTGTTTGAAATCGCGCCAAGAAATATTTTCAACTGGTTTTACGTCTACCATTTCGTCGCCATCTTCATTTAATTTGTCCGCCTTTCTCAGGGCACTATCAATATATATTTCTTTTAATAATTTACCCACTTCAAACGAACCTTCATGTTGGTCGAGCGCACCTTCCTCGATGGCATGTAATATATTTATTAGACGCAACAAAATATTCAAGTCGATTTCGTCCTTTTTCACCTTATTAAATATATCTGTATAGTTGTTGAATAAAAAATGACATTCACTGACACATAGTGAATCGAATTGTTCGGGTAAGGATTTAGCCATCCTTGAATGTTCTCTCTTTAACTTTAATAGTAGTTCTACATCGCTCAATATTTTCATACTATGCTTTAATTCGCGTATTAAAGGAGTATTGTTTTCAACATCATTTGCTTGAATCATATCCTGTAAGTTTAATCTCTCTAAATCGTTCATATTTAGATTATAAGTATAAATAATTAATTCGTTTTAAACTTTTTCTATGTTAATTATATAATATTATAATGTCCCCATCAAATTCATCGTCGAATACTGGTGTAATTCCGGTGGAATCAGTTCCATATCAACCTGGAGCATCGTCTCCCCAACAATCAGCTATATTATATAGACAGAGTCAAGTAGAACAACAAAATAAAATGAACAAAGTTGGTGGGAAACAAAATAAAAGAAAATACAGGGGTGGAGGAAATATAGTGCCGTCGTTTAGTACTCCCGGTCCACCTGTTGGGTCCGGTGGACAAACTGCTACTGGTTCTAGTGTTCAGGCAAATACGTCTTTAACGCAAGGTAATGCAAATGCGGTTTGTGATAAATGTTATGGCGACAATAGTAGTAGTGCTATTTGCCAAGGACCACAATGTAATCCTACGACTACAGGTACATCTGGGCAAAAAGGAGGCAGTAGTTGTGGAGAGAATATGGGATTAATTCCTAACGGACAAACGTGGGGTTGTTTAAGTGGTGGAAAAAGACAGTCCAAGAAATCCAGGAAATCCATAAAATCCAAGAAATCCATGAGATCCAAGAAATCCAATAAATCCAAGAAATCCAAGAAATCCAGGAAATCCAGGAAATCCAAGAAATCCAAGAAATAAACAGAATAAATTTTGTAAATAAAATAACAATATAAAGTAATATGAGAACAAGCGATATTACTTTATCTATATTTATAATTTTAGTATTTGTGGCATTATATTTTTATAATATTTTAGCAGTAGGAATAAAAAAAATACAAGACAATTGGCCAGAATATAGATGTAATCCAACGATAATGCCATTTGCTGGTACGTTTGGTCACGATGTAATGAGCAATTTTACCTATTGTATTCAAAACACACAATCTGATTATATGGGTTATTTACTACAGCCACTTAGTTATCTAATGAGCGTAATAAATAAAACAGTTGGTGGTTTAATGGAATCTATTCAAGATATTAGGTCATTTATTAATGTATTTAGAAATATGATAACGTCTATAGTTCAGAGTATATTCGGTGTATTTATAAATATATTGACACAATTTCAGTTCATCTTAATTAAAATGAAAGATATGTTAGGAAAGGTGGTTGGTATAATGGCAACTATGATGTATATATTACAGGGAACAGTAATGACAATGCAGTCATCTTGGAATGGTCCTCCTGGCCAAATGGTAAGATTAATGTCAAAATTAAGCATATAAACCGAATAAACCGAATAAACCGAATAAACCGAATAAACCGAATAAACCGAATAAACCGAATAAATTAAAATAATTTTATTTATTATACAATTAAAATATATGAATGATAATATCTTTAATGTAATAAATAAATTATACAGTAAAGTAGGTTTTCTTGAAAAATATGGCGGTTCATTATGGACAGCAACCATAATAGGCTTAGTATTTTTTATAGCCATTTCTTATTATTATATTTACAATAATCTACAACCCATAAAGGCTGATTGGGTAAATCAACGTTGTAAACCGAATATAATGCCATTCGCTGGTTTAATTAATCCACCTGACCCCAAAAAGATGAGTGCTTTTGATTTTACAGCTCAAAATTTTACAAATTGTATTCAAACCATTTTAACCGACATAATCGGAATATTTTTAGCTCCATTCTATTATTTAGTAAATTCATTCACTACAATATTAAATGGATTAAATGAATCTGTCCAAGTAATAAGAAACGTATTAACGTCTATTAGAAATGCGGCTACTTCTGTAACACAGGATATAATGGGTAAATTATTAAATATTTTGATTCCTATCCAGTTTATTGTAATTAAAGTAAAAGATATAATGAACAAAACACAAGGCATTATGACGGCAGGTATATTTACACTATTTGGTATATACCAAACATTAGCAGCCAGTTTCGGGGCGATTATTCAAATTATTTCAAGTATTTTAATATCAATCGCAGCAATTATGATTATTCTATTTTTTATTCCATTTGGGTTTGGTTTACCCTTTGCGATTCCATTACTAGTTATTTTTATTATGATTTTAGTTCCAGGTATTATGGTTTATATTATTCAAGTAATGGTATTGAAACAATGGATAAATCCGTTACCGGGGATTCCAAGATGTTTCGTAGGAGACACTATATTAACACTAAATACTGGTAACAAAATAAAAATAAAAGACGTAGATACGGGTATGATATTAGAGAATGACAATATTGTAACAGCCAAAATGAAATTAGCATATATAGGGGAGACGATTTATAATTTAAATGACACATATTGTACAGGTGACCATAATATTAAATATAACGGTATTTGGATTAAAACAAAAGACCACCCACAAAGTATAAAAACTGATATGTATTGCGATTATTTGTATTGTATAAATACAAGTAAAAAGGTAATTAATATAAATGGCGAAACATTTAGTGACTGGGATGAATTGGACAACAATAAAATAGACGAAATAAAACGAAAATGTAATAAATATTTGCCTAAGGTGTTTGAATTACATAATATTCATAAATATCTAGACGGAGGTTTTACAGAAAATACCAAAATCGAATTACAAGATGGTCATAACGTGAATATAAACGAAATAGAGGTAAACGACGTGTTGCGTTTCGGAGAGAGAGTGATTGGCATTGTGAAAATTAAAGCAGATGATTTAGAAACAAAACAAATTATGATAGATAAACGAAATAGTATTCAAGGCGGTCCTAATTTACAAATATGTGATCCTGATTTAGGAATGATGAGTATTCTCGATATGTATGGTGAAAGAATAAAGGTTAAATATGTTTATCATTTAATAACCGATAAAAAAACTTTTCATATAAATGGAGTTAGATATTATGATTACAATGGCTGTATTGATAAATATTTAGATTTAGAGTTAGATTTAGATTTAGAAAATAACAATTTAGTAAAGGCACTTATTTAATTTTTTATATCTAAAATATATATAATATGGAGTTAAAGATATTTGGTCACTCGTGTCGTTTAGAAATAATTATCGTCTGTTTAGTCGTAGGATTTGTATTGGGTGCTCATTTATTTTGTTCATGTAGCCGTATTGGAGCACAGGAAGGTATGGCTGTAATGGGAGCTGCTTTGGATTGGACAATGGGACAAGATGTTGCCACTAGTTGGACAACAAAGGCCCAATCATATGCCAACGAGATGGGTTATAGTTCAACACAATCTAAGTGGTCTCAATACAAGGGTACTCCAGTACCCCTACCAGAAGGAGAGATGTTTATGTTTGCTAATAACGAATTTAAACCAGAATGCTGTCCATCAACCTATACTTCTAGTACTGGTTGCGCATGTATCACACAAGAGCAAGTAAATTATATTAATCAACGCGGTGGCAATCGTACGCTAGCACCAACTGAATTTTAACTGTTTTCTTAGAGAATAAATACATATACTTATAAATGGTATATGTATTTATCTATAGTATACCTAGACAATATTATATATAATTATATAATTATTTCATCATTTATCACATTTACTGCCATCGTTATATTTATATTTGGAATCGATATGCGATAACATATTGACATATTTATTATACCCATTTAAAAAATACAATCTTGACAAACATATCGGTTTATCAACTTCATTGTTATGTATAATTTTATTATCAGTGTTGAGATAATAACTATTACTCAATTGGGACATTTGATTGGTCATATAATTATTGTTAATAAGTTTACTATCAACTTTAAGACAATATTCTTTTAATGGTACAACATAGTTATCTTGCGTTATTTTATAAAAAAATGGACAAATATTTTTCAAATTGTATATTTCAATTCTAACCAATTGATTGAGAAGATGTACTTTATTTACCATCACACACTGACAATATATAATATATAACTATAAATATTTATATTATTTTTCGTTATATCTACTAAAAAGTTAACTCGCAAATTTGACAATATCTAATTTTTATCATATTCGAATCTACACCTGTTTCTACGTAATCCTCAACAATTATGTTATGTTCACATAGTGCTTCTATATTATCTGTTACGTTGGAATATGTATGTTCTTCATTCAACTCCGAGTTATTACAACAGTTTTCGTTTGCTTCAGGAAAAAAAGGTTGCGTGTTATTGTTATTGTTATTGTTATTGTTATTTGTTATGAAATACGATTGGTCCATTACTAAAGTTGTATAACGTGTTATCTTTATACATATAATCCATAAATTGATTTCGATTTAGTATCATCCTGTTTAATAAGTTTCTTTACGATATCTGATGTCACTGTATATGGGAATTCTACCTTAAGTGTCATTTCTTGCTCAAATAGTTTGGAATCAGGTTTCATTAATCTATAGAGATTTAGCTTGGTATAAATAATCTCTAAACATCTCTTTAGATTTCTAACACCTTTCTCGGACTCAGTATAATTTTCTACAATATAGTCAATTGTCTCGTCTGGAATAATAATATCTTCAGTCTTGAAATTTACTTGTTCAATAATCTTAGGAATCAAATAATTTTTTGAAATTGTACGCTTGTCTTTCTTTTCATATCCAGCAGTTTGAATCTTATACATTCTGTCTAGTAGAATAGGGTTGACGCGCGATTCATCGTTATAACTAAAGATAAACAAGCATTTGCTTAAATCAAAATCAATCTCAGCGAAATACTTGTCATGAAACTGACTGTTTTGTGTAGTATCAGTAAGATGTGTTAAAATGCCTGCGATTTCATCACCCTTGGGCGTTTCACTGATTTTATCCAATTCATCAAAGTAAATCACGGGATTCATCGACTTGGTCTTTAACAAAATATCGACTATCTTACCCCATGTGCTACCTTCATACGTATAACCATGTCCCTCTAGAAAACTACTATCTGTAGCACCACCCAGAGCAATAAACGCAAAATCACGATTAAGGATTTTACTAATACCATCCTTTACAAGAGTCGTTTTTCCAGTCCCCATAGGACCTTTGATAGCAATGGCTGTTCCAACCGCATTTGGATTCGCAATCCATTGACCAATCATTTGCATAATTTGAATCTTGGCGTCATTTAATCCATAAACTGCTTGGTCTAATATATTCTTTGAATTTGACATATACTCATGACAAGCATCAATTCCATTGTCAATAGTTAGAGGCAAACTTCTATACCGGTTAAATGGAATTTGCATAAAAGTATCAACCCAATTCTTTATCTTGTAGTATTCTCCGTTTCCAGGGTCCATATGTCTAAGCGATGAAATCTTGTTAAGCGCAATCGATTTTAAATGAATTGGAATATCTGATTCCAATAGAGTAAGTCTATACGGTTTCTGAACAATATTAATCTTGTTAATTTCTTCAACTTCATTAATTACCTTTTGCTGTTCCTCAACAGTTAAGTTATCTTTAAAGAACTTGTAATCGTTCATTAGACTCTTCTTATTAACCAAATTCTTAAACTTCTTAACATTCTTCGTTTTTTGATACTTTATCTTTTTTTCTTGCTTCTTTTTAATCTTCTTCTCCTTTAAATCAAGGCTCTTTAAACCATCAAGGGCAATCTTATTCTTCTTGTCCTTTTCTAAAATGCCTTCAAATGTTTTTCTAATTTCATTGATTGTTTCTTGTTGCTTAGCAATATTTTCATCTTCATCTTCATTTTCACCCGTATTCTCTTCATCCTCATCCTCATCCTCATCCTCATCCTCATCTTCATCTTCATCTTCATCCTCATCCTCATCCTCATCCTCATCCTCATCCTCATCCTCATCATCATCCTCATTCTCAGAATCGTCTTCATTACGCATAGGATCACCTATAGTAAAGATAATATTAAAACCGGTTTTACCACGACGAGTTACCTGTACGTTTTCTCCTTCATCATATTCTTCATCGTCACTATATTCTTCGACTGTTTCATAATCGTCATCTTCATCACTGTCAATTAATTCAACCTTTGACTTCTTATTGGCAGTTTTTTTAGACGATTTCTTTTTCTTATTTTTAGTTGTAGCGGGTTCAATAGTTTCATTTTTATCGACATCCGTACCAGATTGTTCACCAATATCCTGAGAAGCCTTTTTTAACTTTTCACCGTGTTGAATACTATTCTTCAAGTGTTTAGATGGAAATATTTTTTGTAACATTTTTCTGTATTCATGTACGTCCATTTCTTCATCACTTTCACTACCGCTATGAGTACTAATATCATCTACATCATCATCACTACTGTCACTCTCAGAATTTTTTTTCAGATTTTTGTTTTGAGAAGAAGAACGTGTATTATACACCTTCTTACTCTGCTTGGTATTCTTAATGTCCTTGGAAACAGGCATCTTATTAATTGTATATCAAATAATTATATTTAATATTTATCTTCAATTTTTAATTAATTTAATTACGATAAATTAATTAAAAATTGAAGATTTAAAACAAGATATATATTATAGTATATTATAAGGAACGATGGTGAACCAATCCAAAGAGAATATCCCTAAGCAAAAGAGTTCTAAAATCATAGGAATTCAATTTAGTATATTAAGTCCAGATGAAATTCGCAAAGGTTCTGTTGCTGAAATTACATCAAGAGATACATATATTAATAATAAGCCTGTAATTGGAGGACTATTTGACCCGCGAATGGGTGTGTTAGAGCCAGGCTTAATTTGTCCAACGGATGGATTAGATTATATGGAAACACCTGGTTATTTCGGACACATTGAACTAGCACGACCTGTGTTTTATATTCAGTATTTAACTACTGTTATAAAAGTTTTGAGATGTGTATGTATTAAGTGTAGCAAGTTAAAGATTAGCAAGGAAACATATAAACAAGCACTTAAGATGTCTGGTGACGATAGATGGAATTATGTATTCAAACTAGCGAGTGTTGTAAATCGTTGTGGAGAGGACAGCGAAGATGGATGTGGATGTTTGCAACCGAAAAAAATCAAGAAGGAAGGTTTAGCAACATTATTTGCTGAGTGGGATAACGTAGATGGACTAACGGACGACGACGCCGATAAATTAAATATGAAATTAACTCCAGAAATTGTATTAAAAATATTGCGCCGTATTTCAGACGATGACGTAAATTTTATGGGGTTTAGTCCTGTGTTTTCAAGACCTGATTGGATGGTGTGTCAAGTATTGGCTGTTCCACCTCCAGCAGTTCGTCCGTCTATTAAGATGGATGGACAGCAACGAAGTGAAGACGATATTAGTCATATTTTGGTAAATATTATCAAGGCAAACAAGACACTTCAAGAGAAAATACAAGAGAATGCGAACTCCAATATTATTGACGATTGGCACACAGTACTTCAATATTATATTGCGACACAGGTTGATAACAAAATACCGGGGGTAGCATCTGTCGCACAGCGTTCTGGGCGTCCTTTAAAGTCTATCAAAGAGAGATTAAATGGTAAGGGAGGTCGTGTAAGAGGCAATTTGATGGGTAAGCGTGTCGACTTTTCAGCTCGTTCAGTGATTACACCCGATCCGAATCTATCCATTCGTGAGCTTGGTATTCCTCTCAAAGTAGCCAAGAATATTACCAAACCGGTTACTGTTAATGCTATGAACAAGAACTTTCTACTAAAATTGGTAAAAAATGGACCAGATGAATATCCTGGTGCTAAAATCTTGGAAAAGAAAAATGGCGAACAAATTACCCTACGATATGCGGATAGAGAAAATATCCAACTTGAATATGGTGACATTGTTCATCGCCATATGATGAATGGTGATGGTATTCTGTTTAACAGACAACCGACCCTTCATAGAATGAGTATGATGTGTCATATAGCAGTTATCATGTATAAGGGTGATACCTTTCGCATGAATGTAGCCGATAGACTTTGTGTTGGCAACAGGGGGCATTAAAAATGTGTTACCCCCTAGTGAATAAATCAATAACTATTTGATTTGCCTCAAGTATTTATTGATTTATTTGCAAAACACCTTGTTGCGGGAAGTCCCTTAGAGCCTATCTAGTCTAATAAACTAGAGAACCACTACCAAGTCCATTTTGGGAAACCGATGGATGGCCGAGATTAGAACTCGGGTATGGTAATAATGTGGAGGATTGGGTAATCCGCAGTGTTACTTCCTAATGTCGTTTAGCAGACTATGGAAGGCATTCAGAGACTGAACGGGTGTTGGTGAACGATGAAGGAGTAGCTATCCTGAGTTTGCTTAAGATACAGTCCACCCCTTTTGGAAACATTAGGGTTCAGCATGAGAGCACATATGCTCTTAAGTATTTGACAAAACCATACAATGCTGATTTTGATGGGGATAGATTTTGTCCCCAACAGGTGACCGCTCAATAAGTTGTAGATAATACTTATTGGGGAAAACGGTGTAAAGTCTACTAGTAAATGTATTTCATGTAAAGGTACATATTACTAATATAATCATCTAGTTATTCTTTCAAACTAATATAACGATAATTAGAGCAAAAAAATTTATATTAGAATTGAAAGAATGGCAACGTAGCCAAATTGCGGGAATTTCTTTAGAGCCCTATACTACCACCCCATAATGGAAACATAATGGGGGAACACGGTTAATTGCCGTACCCAATGGTAAAAAAGTATGGGGATTAGACAATCCGCAGCCAAGCTCCTAAGTCCGTTATGATAGGATATGGAGAAGGTTCAGAGACTAGACGGTTACGGGTCTTAAATGAAGGTTTAATCAACCAGATAAGGCACAAGGTATAGTCCGGCTTCTATGGAGACATAGAAGAATAATGGAAATGAATTTACACATGCCTCAGGATGAAGAGTCCGAGGCAGAATTGAAAAATTTGGCAGCAGTGCCGTACCAAATTATTAGTCCAGCTAATAATGCGTCTATTATCGGTGTGTTCCAAGATTCGCTTCTTGGAGCATATCGGTTTACAAGACCAAATATAAAGTTCGATAGAAGAGAAGCAATGAATTTATTGATGGCATTCAATAAAATAGACACTTCTGTTATTAAGAAAAACAAGGAAATAACCAGTTTTGATATTTTGTCACAAATTATGCCCCCGATTACCATAAAATTTGGAAACAAATGGTTTGAAGATAGTGGTGAAGAGTATAGTAAATCAAATAATGTAGTAGAAATAGCAGCAGGAAAATACATTCGCGGACAGATGGAAAAGGGAGTACTTGGTGGAGGTGGAAATGGATTACTTCAAAGAATTTGTAACTACTATGGAAACATGGCATCTTCTGATTTCATAGACAACTTACAGAATGTAGTGACCGAGTATATGAAAACAAGTGCATTTAGTGTAGGTATTAGTGATTTGATTGCTGACAAGGAAACAAATGAAAAAATCGCACAAACTATTACAACCAAAAAGAAGGAAGTTAAGAATTTAATTGACCAAACACATCTTGGCATCTTTGAAAATAAAACCGGAAAATCAAACGAAGAAGAATTTGAAACACAAGTAACAAATATTTTAAATAATGCCACGAATGAAGCAGGTAAGATTGGACGTAAAAGTTTAGAGAAAGGAAATAGATTTGTTATTATGGTCAATGCCGGTTCAAAAGGTAGCGATATTAATATTTCCCAGATGATTTCTTGTTTAGGTCAACAAACTGTAGATGGTAAGCGAATTCCATATGGGTTCGAAAACAGAACTTTACCACATTACACCAAGTTTGATGATTCACCCACAGCACGTGGATTTGTAGAAAGTTCCTTTATTTCAGGATTAACTCCCCAGGAATTGTTCTTCCACGCAATGGGTGGTCGTGTTGGTTTGATTGATACTGCTGTAAAGACGTCTCAGACTGGATATATTCAAAGACGTTTAATTAAGGGTCTTGAGGATTTGAAGGTGGAATACGATATGACAGTTAGAAATAATAAGCAAAAAATTGTTCAGTTCAAGTACGGTGATGATGGTATTGATACTGTTCGTGTAGAAAATCAGTTGCTCCCTCTTGTAGGTATGTCATTGGAAGAAATATATGCTCACTATCATTTCCCCTCAGAAAATGACAGCACAAGTGTATTTATGACACCATATACAAAAGGAGCGGAAGGTCGTATGGAAAAGCAACAATCGGATTTATCAACAAAGACTAAATTTTACATTGAATATATGATTGAAATGCGTGAAAAGATTGTTGGCAATATTTTCAATAATATGGAAGGAAAAATGGTTCATATACCTGTATCATTTAAACATATTATCAATAATATTCAAGGATTACAACATATAACTAAAAATTCAATGGTTGATATTACACCATATGAAGCATTTACACTAATTGAGAATAATTTCAAGAATTTGGAGAAGATTGTATACGCTCCACCCACTGAATTATTCAAGGTAATGTATTACTTCCAATTATCGCCAAAGGAGCTACTAACTGTAAAGCGTTTTAATAGAAAGACCCTAATTTCTCTATTAGAGATGATTACATCTGTATATAAAAATGCGATTGTCGCACCTGGAGAGATGGTGGGAATGATTGCTGCGCAATCTATTGGCGAGCCAACAACTCAAATGTCGATCGTACGCAGTGAAAATATACGCGTGATTAAGAAAAATAAACAAACTGGTCAAATTAATTCGGTGAGAACTAAAATTGGAACATTATGTGATAATATCATTGAACAACTACCAGAATATACATTTAATACAGGTCATCATGATAGCGTAGAGACATTATTGGATACGCTGGATGACGAGTATTATATTATTGGGGTTGACGGAGAAGAAAAAACACGTTGGAACAAAATATCCCATGTAAGCAGACATCCTGTAAATGGAGAATTGATGAAGGTTACTACAAAAAGTGGTAGAATTGTAGAAACAACCACCAGCCATTCTCATTTAATTCGTAAAAATAATACGGTTGAACCCATTACAGGTGCTAATATGACAGTAGGTATGCGCATTCCAGTAACTAAACACATTGACAATACTTTTGAACAATGCTCTATTGAAATCGGCGACAAACAATATAAATTAGATTATTTATTTGGATGGTTTGTAGGCGCCTATTTAGCCGAAGGAAATATTAATAAAAACCAGATATGTATAACAAGCATTCATAATGACTTTATTCAAAATACACACCAAATAGCAAAACGTTTTGGAAAACCCGCATCCACATATAATGGACAATGTGAATATGGTCCAAGTTCTTCCACTAGTTTTAGTCATAAAGAACTGGCCCAATTGTTATTAAAAACATGTAATACCGGTTCATTTGTGAAAACAGTTCCAGAATTTGCCTTTACTGCTCCCAATGAATTCAAATCAGGTCTTATTCAAGCATACTTTGACGGAGATGGTAATTTCCAACACGATGCCAATCATCATCAAATTCGTGTATGTAGTCGTTCAAATCAACTCATTAAGGATATGGCACTGCTAATAAATTACTTTGACATTTTCGGGTCTATTAAAGAAAACATGGTAAAAGGAACAACTATGTATAACCTTGCCATTTCTGCCAAATACGCTGGTGCATATCATAAACAGATTGGTTCATTAAAACACGGGGAAGTATTGAATGAATTAGTGAAATATAATAGCCGCGACAATGTTCATAGTTTAAGTGATGATATCGATAGAATTAATGGACTAGGTGATGTAATCGCCAAATGTGGTAAGATTTTGAAAATACCTGGACAAAGTCGTAATTATGGTAGATGGGCAAATAAAGAATCCATTGGTAGACGAACATTGGAGAAGTATATCGATACATTCGCGTCTCATCCAGACGCAAGAGAAATTCATTCAGAATTACAAATTTTACAACAAGCCGCAAATTCAAATGTTATTTGGGACGAAGTAAAATCCATTGAAATCTATACACCAGACCAAACAGAATATGTATATGATTTTACAGTTCCAGCAAATCAAACTTTTATGACAGACTATGGTATCATAGTACACAATACACTCAACACGTTCCATTTTGCCGGTGTAGCGTCCAAGTCAAATGTAACTCGTGGTGTCCCGAGAATTGAGGAAATTCTATCCCTATCTGAAAATCCTAAAAATCCATCTGTAACCATTTATATTTCAAAGGATCAAGAAGGTAGTAGAGAAAACGCACAAAAACTTATTCCAACAATTGAACATACAAAGTTAAATGAGATTGTTAGTTCTATTGATATTTGTTTTGACCCAGATGATTTAAATACTCTCATCGAAGAAGATGTAGATACATTGACTCAATACTATGAATTCGAGCGTATATTAGACCAATGTGGAGGACAACAGATGGTGGGATCCAAGGACAAATCAAAATGGATTATTCGAATGGAATTGGATAAGGAATCTATGCTTGATAAGAACATAACAATGGATGATATCAATTTTGCCGTTAGTAATAGTTTTAACGATGAGGTTCATTGTGTATATTCTGATTATAACTCGGACAAGTTAATCTTTAGACTTCGACTCAAGAACCTGCTTTCGAATAAAAAGAAGGCCGGCAAGGTGAATCCGCTTGACCAGTCAGATGAAATTTATCTACTCAAAAATTTCCAAGACAATTTGCTTAACAATATTGTTTTAACTGGTATTAAAAATATTGAAAAGGTTGTTTTACGCAAAATTACTGCCAATCTTATAAAAGAGGATGGTAAGTATAACAAGAAGGAAAGTTGGGTTCTAGATACGGTAGGAACGAATTTACTTGAAATATTGTCATTGGATTATATCGATGTGAATCGTACAGTCAGTAATGATATTCAAGAAATTTATCGCACATTTGGAATTGAGGCAGCCAGAAACGCTATTTTCCAAGAACTTACTGAAGTAATTGAATTTGATAGCACATATATTAACTATCACCACCTCAGTATGTTATGTGATAGAATGTGCTACAGGTCGAAAATGATTTCAATATTTAGACATGGTATCAACAATGATGATATTGGTCCTATTGCCAAGGCTTCTTTTGAGGAGACACCTGAGATGTTCTTAAAGGCTGCCAGGCATGCTGAATTGGACCCTATGAGAGGAGTATCCGCCAATGTAATGTGTGGGCAACAAGGATATTTTGGAACATCTGCTTTCCAAGTGCTAGCTGATATCAATGCTCTTATGGAACAAGAACCAGTAGAAGATGATGATGAAGACAGTGAAAATGTCATTGATATGGCATTCGGGGGTGTATCTAGTTCAGGTGATAAATGTAGTATTAATAATTTGACAATTGATAACAATGCTATGAATATTAAAGAAGTAGATATGGGTAACGAAGATGATGATTATGATATCGAATTTTAGATACACAAAATATATCAAATGTATCTAACAAACAACTAAAATAATAAGATTAATATTTAATTTAAACATAACTTGATGTGTATATATTAAGTAATGTATGTATTTGAAAAATTATTTAAACATCAGTATGACAAAATTAGTGATAAAACGAATATAATAAATATTTTTTTATTTTCATCTTATTTTACATCAAATGTATGTAAGAAGAGAACTCGTTACAATTGGATAAAGTATATAAAATATAAATACTTTATTTTAAAAAATTATTTAAATATGAGCATGAATGATATAAATAAGGTTGAGCATACTATTCAAATATACTCTTATACACAACGCAGTTTGTTAGCGTTATACAAATTTAAAAATATATGTTTATTCAAAACAAAAAAACATTTGACAGAACCAATGGATTTAAATTTTAATCCAATAAGTGAATTATCAGATAGTTACAAGATAGACATTATTCAACACAAGATAAGATACCAGTTTTCTATTTTTGATTTAAGACGTATAATAAATACATCTCTATCATATGAATATAATTTTTTTCCCGAGCCAACTAAAATTAAAAATCCATGGAATAACAAACCATTTACTATTACAAATTTATATAACATTTATTTTTTTATAAAGAATTCCAACATCAATATGTCTGTTTTATTCTCTCGTTTTTTTCACAGCAATTTCTCGTTGGAACATTTTGAGATCTATAACCAATTTATTATAAAGAATTATGTTATTGAAAATTGTCATCTTTTTGACGAGCATAAAAAGGAAATCTATATACGAAGTATGATTGATTTTGTTAATAACAAATATATGAATTCAATTATTACTATTGATAGACATTTTCCCGTGAAACGATTAGTGGAAGTAATGGAGAAATATCTTAAACAATATTTATTAGCTATGTATTCATATGAAGACGATTTGATGATTAAACATACTAATATACTAATTAAACAGTTAAAATTATTTAATAAGCAAAATCCATCTTTTGGAAGAAAAATTATATGTATATCTATAAAAAAATTATATTACATTAGTCGTTTGTATTACGAAGAAAAAGAGTTCTTTATTATACCGAGTGGTACATATTTTCCTAAGCCAGATATGATTATGTTAGAACAAAAATGTTATTTTGTTGGTTGTGTGTATGAGGAAGTATATTCGACATTTCCTATCTTTGATAAAGTTATGTCATCGAGTAAATGTGAATTAAAAATAACAAACATATCTAGTCTTATAAAGGATTATAAATTTAATGAACAACAATCAAACATAATATACAATAAATATTATCCAATTATACGTGAAAAAATACAATCGTCTAATCTAAATACAACACCAATAGATACATTAACTATCGAACACAGTATAACCGGTATTAACGATAGTAATGAAGACACTAATGACATTAACGAGGAATCGAGTCACGGTAACGAGGAATCGAGTCACGGTAACGAGGAATCGAGTCATGGTAACGAGGAATCGAGTCACGGTAACGAGGAATCGAGTAACGGTAACGAGGAATCGAGTCACGATAACGAGGAAGTAAATATTAATATGGACGATACTGATAGCAATGATGAATATATAGTTACTAATACAATCGATATATCCAACGTAATAATTTTATTCACCGAACATAACATAAATAACGAACATAACCTGGATAATGACTATTTACAAAGTTACGATTTACGAGAATATACAGAACGTCAAACTATCATACGTTCAATATTAGAACTAATAAGTGATATATCAGCCATTCAGATAGAGACCGGCAATATGGAGATTATAGATGATACATATTATCTGGATAACACATAACAACATAATTTACAATAAATTTACAATAAACTATTATAAATTTATTTCATAATTTGATTTTATCGAATTAGATAATGTCTACCAACTTAAGTTTTCTATTTGTTATTTTTGCGCTTTTTTTTGGTTTCGGTATAATAGTATCTCTGTCATCAACGTCTTTTATATCAGTTATAGTTTCATTAATAGGTACAATATTATATGTTTTTAATAATGAGACGACGCTGTTATTTTGATTGTTAATTTCATCACGCATTGATTGCTCAGGCAGGTCTATAATTTTCAATAAACCATTGCCATTTTTATTAACAATCAGTTTAAATCTTGGTAAATTTGCGTTATATTTGTTTACTCCAGATGTTCGAATGATATACGTATATCCTTTATTGACATTTATTGATAAATACTCTTTATTATTCTCTCTGTATACGTTGGGCGCAATTAGAGTTAACGGAATATTATATGTATCCGATATAACCATTAAATCAAAGTTAGTAATATAATACGTTTCGGTCATAATTATATTTTCAATCGACAATTTATTATTTGCCAATTCTTTTGATTGACTTATATACCCATAATAATCAAACAAATTACTTATTTCTGTTGGATATATGGCAAACAATTCTTGGTATTTTCGTACCAAACCCTGTTTTATACCATTTATATCAATAGGACTAGATATGGTATTGTTAATCAATGTTAAAGCTACATCAAATGTACATTCCGGGGAACTGAATGAAAAAACGATATCTTTATACCCTCCTCTAAATTTAAGTTTTAATTTCGAAAATACATCCTTTTTTTCGAATGGACATGTATTATATATTTTGAAGGGGTTTTTACCAGGCAAATCATCATCATCATTTCTATCTACTACGTTCATTTTTTATTGAGGTTTCAACCTTTCAACATTTTGTTTTTCCTTTAGAACTGGTTTATCATATGTGTTATCGTATTTTTGAGAAATACTCGGTTCGGTTGTATCATATGAATTAAATGAAATATATTTACTTGTAACATCTGGTATTAAATCGTCAAAATAATCTTGAGTCAATAAAGATTGTAATAAAATAATTTCATCTTGGTTTAAATCGTATTTTAAATCAGTGAATGATAAAAACATTCTCGATTTGAACATAAATTGTTTGATACGATTATATCGTATTAACTCATCCGCAATTTTACTATAATAAATTCCTTCGTTATCTAAGTTACTAAGCAAATTGTCTTTTGGTATCAATAAAATATCTCCTTTTTCTTTTAAATTATCTTCTATATTTTGTATTGATTGTTTTGTTACAGGAACAAATTCCACTTCCTCAGTCATGAGTTGTTTTATTAATCGTACCAGTTTTTCTAGTTGTAAGAAATAAACCATTTGTATAGAATTAGATATAGACTCAATATCATCGCGTATATTTTTATTTTTAAAATTGTTTAATAACGTTCGCAGTTTATTTCTAAACGCATTATACAATTCTGTTTCTAACTTTATCTTTTTTACATATTCTTCTCTCGTTTTATCTACTTTTTTACTAGTTTGCGTTATTTTATTAACTTGGAAAAAGTTTTCATCATCTACTGTATGTTTTATACTCTGGTCGGTATTTAATTCAGGCTCTATTAAACCAATAAATTGGTTTGTTTCAGTTAATAATCCGACAATTAATTTATCCTCCAATATTTTTACAACTGGCTTACATAAAATCTCTCCCGTTGTTTCATCAGTAATCATTTTTAAAAACTGAAGGGTCTCTTCCAAATTTTTCAGTTGCTCTTCTTGATTATCCAAATCTATTAATTCATAAGACGATATTATACCAGATGGAAAGCAAGGAATAAACCCACTCTGTTGATTTTTTGCTACATTTAATCCAATCACCTTATTATCATAATTTACAACTAAACTAACTATATTAAATTTGTACCTGTTTAATATTTCAATAGTTTTCTCTAGAGTAATATTTCTTTTAAACTTAATTTCTTTGTATTTATATACCTTGGGCAAACTAGGCAATGGATTACACATCGTTTTATATATATCTTGAATTGTATTGGATAATTTATTCAAGTTGGGAAGTTGTTTCATTAATTCCGGATTATATAACTTGGTAGTCGCTATACTTAACATATTTGTTTTTGACTTATCTGTAACAATGTATATCGGTTCAAAGTATTCATACTTTTGAATAATAATAGCAGTTTCTTTCAACGGGTCATATTTAGACAAGGAATAATAATTTGTTGGACAGATTATGTTTATATTCGCAGTTGTATCGTCTTGGGGTAAGTTAAGAATAACCAAATTTATACCCTTTGAAAATAATAGTTCATTTGGTTGACAAATTAAATCCCACAAATAAGTATAATCTACTTGAGATATAGGTAATTTTAAATAATCAATAAAATTGTTTAACGCGCTAACTATCATTTTTAATTGAATTGCGTCGGAACTTTTTAGTTTTGAATAAATAACGGAATCTTTAATTTCATCAATATTAACGTCGTCCAAATTTGGACTTTGAAATTCACTAATTAATGAGCCATTTTGAAGTGAAATAAATGTATCAGGAGTAAGCATTTCAACTAGTTTTTCGTTAATAAAATTTTCAAGTGTAAGCACTTTATTATCGTTTTTTTCTCCGTAAATATCTGCTATACATGCTATAAATGATTTATTTTTACTATTCTCTGGTCCTTTTCTTAAATAACAGGCATAGTTCTTCTTTAAATTTTTGTTTGTAATACTTATTTGACATTGTTTATTATCCGTATCTATAAATTTTTGAACAATAAACGGTAGATATCCAAACCTATTTTCCTCCAATGGGAATTTTTCAGGGCCTTTAATATACTCATCAACGTCTTGTTTGGGGGGTTCGGTCTTTTTTGTAGGGTCCTTCCATTTTTTAAAACAGCAGGGAACACGTAAACCATCCGGATGAACATCTTCCTTCAAAAATCCGGGATAATGTTGAACATACTTACCATCCTTTCCAATATGATATATTGGCTTGGAACCCTCAGCATCAGTGAATTCCCATATATTTTTCCCAGCAGGAACCGTTTTGGCATCTTGTGGAATAATACCACCATATTTTCCGCTTTTTACATCATCTTCAGTAAGACTTGTATTATTTTTCAAATCCCAATATCTTGGACAAATATACCAGTATTGTTTATTTGGGTCAGAACCATATTTAATAGCGTGGTCACCATATGAGCCTGGATGTTCTTCATCTATTCTCTTTTTTTCTTCATCTGTTAAAATAACCGGTTGTTTTCTTTTATTCCAAGGACATGTACGCGAATAAGCACTATATTTACCATCTGATTCTGTCAAGAACAAAACTGGATCTTTTTGATACATTGCTTTAAAAAATGGATTTGGGTCAGCTATTCTCATACCTGTTATATTTTTTTCCAATTTATTGTCATCACGTATAATAAGTTTAGTCGGTTTTTTTACTTTTATGGCTTTGATGGGTTCCTTGATATCAGAGGATTCTTTTGAGTTTGCTCCACCGGTTAACGCATTGTCTTCATCATCTTCAAGTTCTACTTCAATACCTTCGTCTGACAACGGCGCATTGTCTTCATCATCTTCTAGTTCTACTTCAATACCTTCGTCTGACAACGGCGCATCATCTTCATCATCTTCAAGTTCTACTTCAATACCTTCGTCTGACAACGGCGCATCGTCTTCATCATCTTCAAGTTCTACTTCAATACCTTCATCATCTTCAATACCTTCATCGTCTTCATCATCTTCATCGTCGTCGTCATATAAGAAGTCCAACACATTAATCGATTTATCCTTTACATTTGAAGTCACTTCTCCAAACGCTAAATTTTCTGCTATAATTGCTACCGGAATATTTTCGGTCAACCCTTTCTCAGATGGGGCAATAATGTCGTTTATTTGTTCTATATCATCCATTTGTTTGGTTTTACATAGACCATCAATAGTAGATAAATCCACGTTTGATGATTCAGGGAACTGTGTTATTCTAATAAGAGAATCAATGTAAATAGGAATGACTGACATATAAAAAATATCATTAATATTCTCCATTTCAATCATAATATTTTGTTTAAACGGGTCCTGGGTAATTTTTGTTAAAAACCCAGGATTATTTTTGATTTTTAATTTACGCCTTTTATTCAGTGTTTGAACCATTTGTAGATTATTCAACAATTCGGCTATTTTTAGTTGTGCGTCTGTTTCTTTCAATTGGAAATTGTCCATTAATAATTTAACAATATCTTCATCTTCATTCGCTCTGTTTAATAGCTCGACTATAAAGGCAGATTGACTATCCATTTCATTGAAATTGGAAACACGTTTATATCTCATAACAATTCCTTTTTTTAATTCACCAACAAGAACATTAAATACGCTCGACACACATCCCAATAATTTATTTAAATTTATATTTTTATCAATAGAAATATAAGAAAAATATTTAAGATTCCTTATTTCCACATGTTTATCATATAAGTTATTAAATAAAAGCATAGAATACCCACTTGATACTATATAGTTTCGAATGATTTCAATAACTGGATTAACTGCCTTACTAATAAGGTTATCAATATATGCTAGTTGTTTCGCTTCTTTGAATTCTGCTTTGATATAAATATTAGCCAAACTATCAAATTCTACTATAATAGGTATTATGTTATCTTTATCACCGTTCGTATCACCCGTATCCGTATATTCCATATAACACGACACGCGTTTTGGGGCACCCATCGTTTTCACTAGTTTAAATATTACATTTTTAGAGAGATATGGAATTTTCTTGCCATTTGTTGATGTTTTATCACAATAAATACGATAAATTTTCTCGTGTTTCTTAGAAGAATTTAATTTGATGAGGGGAATCGTCTTCGTAGCATGAATTAACTTGAAAATAACTTCTAACGGAATATTGAATTCAACGTCTTGAGAGAGTACAAATTCTATCATTTGAACACCTTGTTCTATATAATTCAAGTCGCTCTTTCTTGTATTATAAATTTGATGAAACATATTAATATTATTCACCTGTTTTGTAAAATTATTATTGAGTAGAGATTTATTTTCTTCCAATAATTCGTATTTTTTGTCGCGAAGTTGTTTTATATCAAGTATTTGCTTGCCACTTAAAAATGGATAATATACCTTGCTCGTAACCGCCTCCGATATATTTTTAGAAACCGAGTTTTTTAATACATCTTCTGCTAAACATATATAAATAGTATTTTCAAATAAATACCCATTTGTTAATAGCAAATCCTTATTTGTAGTGGCTATAATATTATCGGCGTTTGTTCTAAGCATCTTATCAAACAGTTTAACTTTGAAAGGATTAATTGTGAAACTATACATGTTTTCACCTATAATAAATCGTTGTCCGAGTGATAGATTCACTAATTGTGGTTTTTCAGTCAAATTTAAATCAATAATATCATTGTTAGTATAAATATCCTTAACGGAAATTACGCTTTCTTCATTAATATTGTTGATGTTAGAGAGAAATTGAACCATAATGTCTCGTGTTAGCGTAATTTTACCATTTTGCGTGAGACTATCATATATTTGTGAATTATTGAAAGTTTGAATCTTCTTTGAAAATAGATATATTTCATCAAACGATATTGGATATAACAGTTCAGTCGTAAAAACAGTTATAATTTTTTTTTTTATAGTCTCAATTGTATCATCGATATAAATAATCTGTTTTGAAAAATGAACATCTACTTTTTGGGATATAACCATATCTAGTTGGTCTTTACTAAATAATCCTTTAAACATTGAATTTTGATTATCGTTTACAAATAATTCATTAATATTAACATTACCATTATATGTATCCATACCGGATGCTATATCACCGAAAAATACTATCAACTTTTTTATATTATCTTGGTCTAAGTATATCAATTTAAAAATATCGTTCATTTATATATAAAATCAAAATATTATTTTATATATAAATATGCTTATTATATAACTAAAAGGAAATGAATATATTATTCTGTTTTATTCTAGTGGTGTAAAAATGAATGTATAAATCATATTATAAATCATATTATAAATCATAATACGGATTATCTGTTATATCCATACCACAATATCCTTCAGGTTCTTTTTTATAATCGACTGGTGTATATATTTTTAATTCAACCGCATTTTCTAGGAGAAATTTAAAGTTGTTCCAAAATTCTTCGGTATGGCCAACACTAGTAGTCATAATATGCGCGATTTCATGTATGGCCACAAACATAAGCGTATTAGAATCTATAAGATTGTTATTGTCGTTCTTCTTTTTATTTAAACAAAACGCTAACTTTTCACCCTTGTTTTCACTATACGCAGTATATTCACTTGTAGGTAACGTCTCTTTAATTGTCGTTGGATTAAAATTGTTAACGAGTTTTTTTACGTTTTCGCGGTCAGGATATCGTTGTCCCACATTTTCAACGAGATATCCTAATTTTTCAGTTGTCCTAGCCAAAAGGTCGGATGCGTTCTGGACGTTACTTCTTTCACGCACACAATATTTCTTACCATCTATCGTTGATACAATACATCTTAAATTAAATTCATCTGACTCAGAATACATTTTAAGTGCAATCAAGACAATAAATAATATTATAATAAAACCATACATATTGATATGAATCCTCATCTATAATAAATTAATATAATATAAATTACAATAATTTATTCATTTTGTATAACTAAACTCGAGTTACATTATTCGTATTCATATTATTATTAAAGTATTTATTGACCTCCTTGACCAATCTCAAGCGGGACACGCATAGTATCAGGTGATATTGTGGTGTTATTCCAAGGACCTACATTCAATTGAGGATTGGCAGGTTCAGAACGAAGCTGTAAGTTGGCGTTTCTTAAAGTATTACCAATAGTATCAATACCCATATGATAGCCAGAACGAAGAAGATTCACATTTTGTAAATCACCGGAACCACTTGGATTCAATTGAGCCCATTGGCTGTTTGTATCCTTAGGTAAAAGTTCTGATGGGTCTGCTACAGGAGAACGTGAGCATGAAGGAGGAAGACCTTGAGTAGAGGTTGATATACCCGTAGCAGATGCGTAGGTTTCATTTTGACCTAAAGGTTGGGAAGGCTCAACACCTCCACCAGATTGTTGTGTAGAAACTTGATTGTTATACATTTCTTGTGTTCTACGACCACTCATTTGCTCAGCACCCATACTCTTACCGGCGCTATAAGAATTAATTAGGTAAACCAAAAATAAGGCACCAACCAAAAAGAGAATGACATGTTCTACCTTGAGCTTTTTTAAGTTCTTCATAAAGTCCATTATATAAAATAAAGGATAAAATATTTTTTTGTAATTAAAACATATTTTACATTAAATCATTTTTAGTCCTAAAGTTTACTAAATTATATTAATTCTTCTATAATTTCATTTATATGGTTCTTTATTTTATTGGAATCATTCGTATCGTTATCGTTATCGTTATCATTATCATCATCTGTTGAGTCGTCACTATTATCTAAATCATCCAATAGGTAGGTGTTTTTAATTTTTTTGGCTTCTAAATAATGAGTGATAGCTGCCTTTTTATGTTGCTTTGCCTTATCCTTGGCTATTTTGTATATTTCGTAATAGACTTCGTTTGGTTTTTTTAGAGTTAAATTTCGGTTATAATCCACTTTCAAATTATTAGTTATATCTTCTAAATATATGACATCTGATTTTTTGATTGTTTCTTCTAAATGATTAGGTGTAATTGTATTATGTACGGTATTAGTATTATTAACAACATCTATTAACTCTTTTATATCTTTTGTAATAGAGTCTTTGTTACATTCACTGTATTCAGCAGTGCGTTGTGTATCTTCCTGGGTCTCTAGATTGTCTTCCTCGCTATCAACTAAATCTTCTATAATTTTGTTTTGTAATCCTTTAATTGGCGAAATGTTATTTTCTTGTACTTCAACATTATATACACCTCTATCATTTGATACACATTTGCCTAAACTAACCAGTTCTGATTGGGGGTGGGGCTCTATAATTTCGTTGTCTATATTTTTGGAAGATAACAACATATCAATGTCTTCCGTCACGTTATTTGGTCTCTGGTTATACGTGTCATTTTCAGTATGGTGTATATTTTTTACGGAAGTATCATTCTCTATTTCAGACAACCCCTTATTTGTAGCTCTTTTAATAACACATGAATTGAATATAGGTTTATTATTGATTAACATTATCTGTTTTCCAACTAATTCCATCTGAAAATTTCTTGCTGAGAATTTTATCCCTTGAACTTCAACACATGGTATAATTGAATGACTTTCATTTAAATCTTGAATATGAATAATGTTTTCATTCTCGTCATATACGTTACAATAATATTGAGAGCTAATAGTTTTATTCTTGGGAATATTCACGCGTATTAAATGAAATTTTCCACCTCTAAATGCTCTACATATAGGGTTGAAAAAGTTTTCAATATCCTCCCTTTCCATTTCGTTTTGAAACCACAATTCTCTTTTTTCATAAATTAATCCTATTAGATGTTCTTCTAAATGTTCGAACCATTCAATTACTTCATCATCTTCATTCGTAAACATTAAATCTATATATGCTTTTTTATTTGTTTCATTTAATCCTTGCTTGGTATAACATTTGGGCGTCTGAATATAAAGAGGCGTATTATTGAACCTAATTTTAGTAAAGTAGGCACCACCTTGAACAGATATTGGTTGTGAAATAGATATTTTGGAAAAATCAAACTCTTTATTCGTAAAATATATCTCTTGGTCCATTATAAAAAATTACAGATAAAATATACTGAATTATAACTAACACGCTAAATTATTTTATTTTTTTTATAACTTAAATTAATGAAGGAACAATTTATTGAGCAGTGTTTATTAATTTTATCAAGAGATGACGTAAAAAAAGAACTTAAAGAATTATTTAAACCGTTAATAAGCTTAATCGTTCAGGAAATATATCCATATATTTATCTTTCGTTAATATTTGTAATGATTAGTTTTTTGCTAATTTTAGGCATTTTCTATTTATTAATGCGTAGTAGTTTAAAAAATCTATATTTAAAATAATTTTTTCTTTGCAATTAGTATAACAGTATGACAGGTTCTATGCGCGCAGTTGCTCCTAATGCTAATAATGTAGATAATGTTCCTTCTAATCCTATGATGGGTGGAAAAAGAAGACGGTCCAAGGGTTCTATGAAATCTAAAAAATCCAGGCGTGCTCATTCATCTCGCAGACATTCAGTAAAAAAAGGAGGTATGGGTGCCGGTTTTGGTGCGGTTTTACAAGAAGCACTCGTTCCTTTTGGAATTTTTGCTTGGCAAAAGAAAAGTCAAAAGAGACGCGATACCAATAGATCATTTAGAAAATTTAAAAGTCAACGTCGTCGTTAAAGTTCGTTCGAAGATAAACGTAAATGATAGTTTACATAATCACATAATTACATAATCACATAATTACATAAATCCACACAGTAAAATAAATATTATAATTCTCAAATTATAATATTTTATATCCATTAAATATATAATGAGTAATACATCTACTAATGGGTGTTCCTATACAGACGGTCCTCAATATGTTGGTTGTCAAGTGGCTGAACGAGGTTGGCCGATGCCTTCTCAATCAGGAGGCAAACGGTCAAGGTGTAAATCTTGTGGAAAAAGACATCAAACTGGATGTGCCAAGAAATCGATGCGCAAAGGCAGTAGAAATAGAAAAGGAGGCTTTTTACGTAAAGCGGTAGTTCCTGTTAGATTATACGCATTACAAAAACACACACAGCGACGACGTGACCAGAAGAAACGTAGCGGAAAATCTAGAAAAAATAGAAGTTCTAGAAGACGTTAAATCTTCAAGGGTGTAAATATATATTAAATTGTTTTTAATATATATATATATATACATTTATTTTGATGCCAAAATTAAGTATCAATACTATTGACTACGATGAGGGTAGTACAGATACGGAAAGCAATGCTAGCACACCTACAATAACAATACCAGACTATTTGCGTTCTTTATCATCAACCATGACAAATTATGCTAATATGTCTGATGGCGATTTTGGCGGACCATTTTTAAATAAAACAAAACGTCAGTTTACTCAAAAAACAGAAAGGGCCTTCTCACTTGGTGTTAAGTTAATATACTTTAAAAATCAAAATCAAGGCACGTTTACCAAAATGTTTGTCTATAGTAAAGACCCACAACTAGAACCGGACAATGTCTTAATAAAAATATTATCTGAAGTATATTATCATATTGAATTTAGTAAATTACAAGACAGTTGTGGTTTCAGAGTACCAAAACTATTAAATTATGGATTTATTGACCGTAACAACGATACGTCTATAAATATAGCTCCCAATGAATTTATCTTTTATATTAGAATGGAAGATGTAGATGCTTTACCTGTAACAAAATTAAATGAATTATATAATGATAATGAACTATTAGACAAGTGTATCGATATAGAGAAAGAAGTGGATAGAATAGATACTTGTTTACAAAAATATAATCTTCATCATAATGATTTACATACTGATAATGTTATGATTGGCAAGAATGGAGAGATAATAATTATCGATTTCGGTGAATCATCAAGCGACTTACAAAACCCATTTTTTACAGTAAATTTCTGTAATAAATTTACAAAACAAGGAGGAGCCACCACTAGGAAAAGACGTGTATCTAAAAAACGTGGGCTATCTAAAAAACGTGGACTATCGAGAAAACGTAGACTATCTAAAAAACGTGAACTATCTAAAAAACGTGAACTATCTAAAAAACGTGAACTATACAGAAAACGACGTATATCCAGAAAAAGAAAGGTATAAAGATATTTAGATATATTAGTAAAATAATGGAAGGCTTTCAAGAACATGTTAAAAAGTGGGTATCATTAGATACACAACTCAAGTTATTAAATGAAAAAACAAAGGAAATACGTAATGAACGAAATGAACTAACTGACAGTATTATTGAATTTGTAGAAGACAACAATCTATCTTCCTCTACTATAAAAATTAGTGATGGTAAATTAAAATTTGCCCAAAATAGACAAACCGCACCCATTACTTTAGGTTTTTTAGAAAATTGTCTTACAGAAATAATTGATAACGACGAAAAGGTAGCCCATATTATGAATTATATCAAAGACAAGAGAGAAATAAAGATAATCCCGGATATTAAGCGATATTATAACAATTAATTTATGTTCACAATATGTATACATATGGACTTTGATTTTGATGTAAATAAAGATTTTGTGTTTACAACAGATAAAAATGGTATTTTAAAGGGCGGAGGTTTTACAATTACTTCTGACTTATTAAACGATACTATACGAAACTCAAATGTTAATTCTAGTACCAATCATTTAGACAAGAAAAATATGGATAGTAATATTCAACAAGGAGGTAATTCTAGTGTAGGTGCGAATGTGTTAAGCATGTTCAAAGATTTGGCTGTTCCTGCTGGATTATTTTTTACTCAAAAGCAAATTCAAAAAAACAATACTATTAGATACCAACAAAAAGAAGAACCTATAGAGGATGGACTCTACGATAAACTTTTAGGATTATTGGATCCAGTAAAGAGAATGTTACATGGAAGAAAAACCAAACACAAGAGAGAAAATAACAAGAAAAAGACGAGAAAAGTACGCAAATAATCGGGAATAAAACAATAATTATATTTTATATTGCTATATGTGAACAATGTAAAATAATGAATCGTTAAGAAATACATATTGATGACAACGTTAGAGCCATCCAATTATGTCTGTTTACAGCAAACTCCAAACGTTTTTATTGAAAGGAGACACCAATATTTCAGGTATTTTTCTTCTCCAATGATCGACTAATCTCTCTTGTTTAATGTCTTTTAATGACTTGGGATATAATGGAGCAGTTTGCATCAAATCTAGTTCAGTATCAGTAATCTTGGGTTTATATCCATAGCAGTTTGCGCCAAATTTCACATTCGGATTAGCTATATATCCTCCATTTATTCCGGCTCGACCACAATCATTTTCGTGACCGGCTACAGTTTGTAAATAATTCCAAGTCTTTTTTTGAGTTGGGAATAAAGCTAATTGCTTGTCCGACCAACCATAACTACACCACTCTCCTCCATTTCCATACGAATCCTCTATTTCGCTGTAGGTTGCTAGACGCGAACCATAGGCTTGACACAAGGCCGTCGCATTATCAAATGTATATTTGTTTCCTGGAATATGAAAAACTTGTTTCTTTATTTTTATCTCAGGCACGGGAGCAAGGTCTTGTTCCGATTCTGACTGTTCAACAGTTAAATCTAAAGAAGGTGTGTCGGTGAACAAATTATTTAAACGAGCTGTTAAATTTATATTAAAAAAATATTGAAATCCATTTAATAAAATTACTACTAGCACTACTCCTCCTAATAATATAGATAATATATTTGTGGACCCACCACTCGTATCAGTATATGTTTCATTTTTTCCTAAATTGGCAAATAACATAATGAATAGTATTATAATCACAACTAATAATAATATCGCAGGAACACCTAAATTCAACCCCATATTATTAGAAGTATTACTTGGATTTGTATTTATCCCTCCATGTTCGACTACTGGAATTCCTAATATTGAATCATACGATAAAATCATTATTTATATATTATTTATTTATATTATTTATTTGTCTTTTTTCTATAGAATAGACAATATCCATAAGTGTTATTTTTTCCGTTAAATTCTTGTTTTGACACATTTGTATCATTAAATAAATACCAATCAGTTGCGTTGACTTTCACAATGGACGTATAATGACCACCACGTGTTCCTCCACTATGATTACACACCCCGTATAATTCATATTTATATTGGCCATTATCGTAACCATCGACAAATTTACTTAAATCTAATTCTAAATCAATATCTATCGGCACTTGAATCTTTCGTCCATCTGGTGTAAATCGTTTTAAGTCTAACACCAATACTTTTGGTAAGCTCCAAAATAATATTTTTCGTTCTACATCCTCAATCGAATTTGTCTTTTCATTTAACCATCCATTTTCTCCTTCCATCTTTTCTCCCTCACAATATTTCTCAAAGCAGTTATAAATAGTTAAACCAGTTTTCATTTGAATAGGTAAATCGATTATAAAATACGGTTCTGGTTTTATGCTCATAGTTTCTCCGTTTTTTTCAATCTTCGACACATGTATTCCATAAAATATATCTAATATCTCGGAATATTCCTTGCTATACATTGTCTTCATCATTTCGTAACATTTAACAGCCATAGCGTCCTTTTCTGTTTTTATTTGCCCGTTTATTACCATATCTACTTCTCGTCGCATTCCATTATGAAATGTCTCCAAGATAAACAATAAAAATTCTGGCAGGTCGTTTTGAGCATATCCTGTAAAAATATCCTTATTCTTATGTTTTGCCACATACTGAATAGCTTTTATGAAACCACCTGGTGAAATTATTTGGTCCTTTTGCCACATTAATTTCCTTAAATTATCCCATTCTACCAATAATTTTGAATCCGATAAATACTCTTTATTATGATAAGCAGTTAATTTAGTTTTATACTCGCCATCGTTTTTATCTAAAAAATTGTTCAATTCATATGTATGACTTAATACTTGCATACACGAATTTATAAAACATGTGTTTCCTAAATTTGCTAGACCTGTTAATCCTTTTCCCTCCATACTTATTTATCCTATTATGAAATGTTTAAATTAATTAAATAAACATTTAAACATATTCGGTTTATATACATATACTATAATATGGAACGCGATACAATGAATCGTTTATTAGATATGTATACCAACCTTCTTAATTATACATATAATAGTTATATTCATACTAATAACACTATTCAGCATATTGAATTAGGTATTCGTGATTTAACTAGACAAAGTAGCCAACGTAATCAAACTATTCAAAGCAGTCAAAGCATTCAAAGCAGTCAAAGACATAACCAACCGATACCATATATGGCATACAACTCACACACGACTAGAAATGTCAACGGTGGTATAGGAGGTTATACTGCTGGTGCTAATAATAACAGAACAGCGCGGATGAATAGAGAAGGGGCAAACACACGAGCTCATATTCAACATACTCATATTGACGATTATCTCACCCCAATACTAACTACTTTTTTTAATACTGATAATTTATCTCCAATTGTTGTTAGACCTACACAAACACAAATTGAACTTGCTACCGAATTGGTTCCATTTGAAGAAAATATGGCTCATAATACGTGTCCTATTACTCAATCACCATTCCAATCGACCGATAGAATTAGACGCATTAAACACTGTGGTCATTGTTTCATCGAACTTGGATTGAACGATTGGTTTAACCAAAGCGTTCGTTGTCCTGTATGTCGATATGATATTCGCGAATATTCTACTCAAAATAGACCATCATCTAGTACAAGGTCAGTTGAAGATATAGGTAGAAATTTCACTAGAACTGCTACGGGAACAACTGCTACTGGAACAACTGCTACTGGAACAACTACTACGGGAACAACTACTACTGGAACAACTGCTACGGGAACAACTACTACTGGAACAACTACTACTGGAACAACTGCTGATAATACATTTACTGATATACGTAGAAATAGATGGCCAAATACTATTAACACTACCGATTTGTCTAATATTCGTCATAATATAACTAATTCACAGAATAATAATGATATTAATAATTTGTTAAATATATTCACTAATCAAATATCTGAATCTGTTCGACAATATTTTACAAACAACGATGGGTCGCATAATAGTTTGGATAACGGAACAATTAATATTGAATATATATTTCAACCCATTTCTAATCCACCTAATAATAGTGATTCAATCAGAAGAATTATAAATACAGATGTGGATATTCACGCAAATGATGATGATAACGATGATGATGATGATGATGATGATAACGAGGACGTTGATGCCAACGATTACAGTGTAGATTGATGAATATAACAATTATAAAATTAATTTAAAGTCATAAATACTATCTATATATGCTAACTGAATACAGTAATATAATTATTACTTTTTTAAATAATATAAAATCCATTATTTTATTTTATTTTAGTTGGATTTTTATTCATTATACTTGCGCACATTTATACATTTATTATTGTACTCCTACAAATTGGTATGGTTTTGTATTATCACCATTTTTATCAATAACACCACACTGTAATGCGTTTAGGTGGGTCATATATGAGGCAGGTAATGTTCTATATGGGATGTGGATAGCAATTGGTTCTTGGACTGTAGCCAAAGTATTAACATTTACACACTAGGATATTTACATATTTTTACCGTTCAACCGACCGTTTTGTATTATTAAATAATATACATTTATGTATTGGATATTATTTATGAAAAACTATTTTAGTTATTTTTAGTTAAACAATATAAAATAAAATTTGTATATACTGTATAACTAAAATGGGCAAATATAGTTGCGAAAAATGTGCTAAGTCCTTTTTTCAAAAATCACATTATGATAAACACTTAACTCGTAAAAATCCATGTGAAATACAAACAGACAATATAAAAGCGCTGATAGACAATGCAGTTGAAGCAAAAATCATTGAATTAAATAATAAATTGATTTCAAATAATAACGAAAGTAATATTATAATTAACATTACAGAACAAATGGATATTTCAAAAATGTCTAAATTGGAATTGTTGGAGAAATGTAAACAACTTGGTATTACAAATTGTAGTTCAAAAAATAAATCGCAAATAATAGAACTTATTAATTCTAAAATCACATTACAATCTATTATTATTGAAGAACCTAACACTATTGTATCGCAATGTATTAGTTCAAATACAGACAAACTAAGGATGGTTGATTTATTTGCTGGAACCGGTGCATTTACATTAGCGTTTCAATCAACAAATGCTGTAAATGTAGTATTTGCAAATGATATGGTAGAGCATTCTAAGAAGATTTATGATGAAAACTTTAACCATACTCTAACACTTAAAGATCTTAACGAAGTTAAAGTTGAAGATATCCAACCACATGATATATTAACAGGAGGGTTTCCATGTCAACCATTTAGTATTGCCGGTCTTCAAGAAGGATTTAAAGACGAGCGCTCAAATGTTTTCTGGAAAATTTTATCTATAATTGACTATCACCAACCTAAGTGTGTTATACTTGAAAATGTAAAGAATCTTGTATCACATGATGAAAATAAAACATTTAATACCATAAAAAGTCATCTTGAAAATAGAGGATATCATATATGCTATAAGGTTCTGAATACTGCTGAGATTACAGGTATTCCACAACACAGAGAACGAATTTATATTGTTTGTATAAAATCCAAAAAGGTATTTGACAACTTTAGTCTGGATTTTCCTAAAGTGGAGAAGAAGAAGATAAACGAGTTTTTGGAAAACGACATCCCATCAAAATACTATTATACCGATAAGTCAAGCACATGGAATATTGTAAAAGAAGGTGTAGTTAAAAAAGACACAATTTATCAATATAGAAGGGTATATGTAAGAGAAAATAAGAGTAGTGAATGTCCTACATTAACAGCAAATATGGGGGGAGGGGGGCATAATGTTCCTCTTATTCTTGATTCAAACGGGGTTCGTAAATTAACTCCACGAGAGTGTTTCAACTTTCAAGGATTTCCATTATCATATAAAATGCCCAATCTGAGCGATTCAAACTTGTACAAACTCGCCGGAAACGCCGTATCAGTTCCAGTTGTAAATCTGATTGCTAATAGAATCATTCCACTTTTACAAGAGGAATAAATATATCTTCGAACGTTCCTTCATATACTTTACTACAATATGGTTCTATCTGAGGGTATAAAGATACCCAAGTGATACGCGGGCGACGACCTTGTTTAGTTTGATCTTCAAACGTTTGCGTTTTTTTTACCTTTATTTTTCTCCATTCTGTTGAAGTTCTTTTTAATGAAACGCGAAATAATACAAATATATTATTTAACCAGTTTCTTGCATCAAGAAAGTATATTACATCCCAGTCAGATGATGGTGTAAATGATGGTGGTCCATTACTTGTAAAACACTTACATTCTTGTTTTCCTTCTTGTTGGGATTCTAAATCACCCTTTTTACAATCCCATCTTGATGTTTTATCGTTTAATTTATTATGAATTATTTGTTTTACAATATTCTCGCTAATGTCTTCGGGAATACCCGGTAATCTTACGGTTACACCTATTTTCTTTGTTGTATCTATCCTCCCAGTCACATATGATTTATGTAAAGCATATTGTTGCTGTAGTAATTCTTTAGTATAAGTGTCTTCGGCCATCTCTATCTCTACTAATTGGTCAACCTTGGTTTGCTTAGCCACAATCTTGGCTTGCTTGGCCTCTTCCTTAGCCACAATCTTGGCTTGCTTGGCCTCTTCCTTTGCTGTAATCTTGGCTTGCTTGGCCTCTTCCTTGGCCTCTTCCTTGGCCACAATCTTGGCTTGCTTGGCCTCCTCCTTTGCTGTAATCTGTTCGAGTTTGGTGAGTTCCGTGTCCATCTTGATAGCAAGAGTGCGCTGGCGCTGGATATCTTTGGCCCGCTGTAGCTTGGTGGCCATCTTGGCCTTCACCTCCTTGTTACTGACTCTGTTTTCCTTAGCCAACCTTGCCAAAGAGGTCATGAACTTGGGGGTAGTGTATGTAGCGGACATATTAGTAAATTTTTGAAACAGTTAAGTTTTTGAATGATACTATACTCATAAGTAGTTCAACAACTTCAATTTTTTTAGCAGGTTGTTTCAAAAAATGAAGTTGTTTTGTTTTACAAGTAGATTCTATATTATATTCTATTATAATATATTCTATTATATTATATCACATATGTCAGTTGATGATATTGAATCAGATGTAATAGGAGAAGGGACATATGGATGTGTTCACCGACCTCCAATGAAATGTAAAAATAAAACGCGTAAAAACAGTATTTCTTCAATATCAAAACTAATGACTGATTCAAACGCAAGAAATGAATTACGAGAATTTAAACTTATTAGTTCAGCTGACAAAAAAAAACAGTTATATTTAGGTAAACCATCCAAATGTAAAGCCGACCGTATATTGAGCAATATACAATCTATATCTAAGTGTTCTGGTAGATTTAACCCAAAAATGATAGATGATTATTCGTTACTATTGATGAAATATGGAGGTCAAGACCTTGAACAATTCGGTAACGAAGTATATACGTGGACGAAAACCAACGAGAATGTCGACAAGATTGAGCTATTTTGGTTGGAATGTGTTCGGTTGTTTTATGGATTGAAAGTTTTTCAAGAGAATGGTATAGTTCATCATGACTTAAAACAGCAAAATATAGTATATAATCAAAACACAACCCGAATAAATTTTATCGATTTTGGATTTATGACGAAAAAGAATACGATTCTTGATTTGGCAGAACAATCAAAATATTGGTTAGGCGATAAAAATCATTGGTCGTTTCCATTAGAAAATGTATATTGGAATAAACGCAACTATCTTGCTGCTATCACTGATGTAAATACTGACACGACTGAAACATATACGTCCTTCGCAGAACTAGTTGTTAAATACTGTGGGTATTTTTTTACTAGTATTCTTCCTGTAAATGCTGATAATACTAAGTATGACATATTAACTCAAAGAGCTACCATCGCCTCGTTTGAAAATGTAATTGAGTTTGAAAAAGATGAATATGGCGATTTCATTGATAAATCTGTTGATACAATTGACTCGTATGGGGTGGGAATTGCTCTTACTTATGTTTTAATCCGAAGTAAGCATTTATTATCAACTGAATTTGGAAAGAGGCTACGTGATTTCTTTATTATTGATATGATTAATCCTAAAATATTTATTCGTCTTACTCCGGACCAGTTATTAGCAAAATATGAAGATATATTAACGAACAGTGGATTTTTAGAGAAACATAAACTACAAATTCAAAATCATTTAATTGAAAATAAATTATCTAAACGGTCGAAAATTGTTAGTACACTTAATAGTCGCGGTTTTCTTATTAAACCACCTGGATTCTCCAGTACTGAAATAGAAATCGTTAGAGACTGTCCTGACGAAAAGGAATTTAACCCATTGACAAAACGATGTATTAAAGTATGTAAACCTCGATATGTTCGAAACCCTAACTTTAAATGTGTTCTCGACAAATTACAACCAAAAACACGCAAACAACGTAATGTTAAGGCTAAATCTCAAACTAAAGCCAAAACACGTTCTGTAAGTAAAAGCAAATCCAAAAATAATAACTCTTAGACACGTAAACTAAATCAATCCAAGTCTAATAAGATTTTTTTCGCAAGGTATAAGTGTGTAATTACAAAAAAATATATTTTGATGTCATAATTCAATCTCAAATATTGTCATTATTTTATAATACTTAACAATATTGTCATTCCAGAATTCATTCATTTATATTTTCATGTTTATGGTGTTGTTTCATCCAATAAATAACTTAGATATTTACATAGTTTCCATAGACGAACCTCACCCGCCCTTCATTACATTTGTAATAAACGCGGGATCGGGCCCTCCTCATCCACCACGCATTTTATATTTACGAGTTCCTCTTTTACGTTGTTTATTATGGTATCTACCCGTTTTTATATGTTTCTTTGTCATATGACCTTTATCACGTTTACTAGTATGTCTATTTCCAAACATACTCGGGAGAGAAAGAGAAATTCCAAATAACTTAATAGCCATTATACATTATAGTAATATAAAAATAAAAATAAAAATAAAAATAAAAATAAAAATAAAAATAAAAATAAAAATAAAATATCGGTTATAGTGATTTCCAATAAATTGTTGTATATATTTTTAAGCAAAGAATGATGTAATACTTTTCATATTGTTCTTCATATTGTCCGTCTCTCTCAAATATTTATCAAACAACAACGCTTTTACTTCTTTATTTCTTAAGTCGTCTATCTTTGCCGACAACTTGGTATTATCATCTATAGTATGTTTCAAAGTATCTATCTTCATTTGAAAATTGCGCTTCTTTCTCTTAAACGCATCTATATCTTCTAATACTAGAGCAAATAATTGTTGTACTGGTTTCATTATTTGATTTGTAATATAAAACGAATAGTTCGGACGTATCTTGTTTTTTATAATATATTCAGGATGTTCGATTTTCTCACCTTGTAAGGCAGCCTTATTTTTTGTTTCAATATACACAAATGGTATTCTATCGCCGCTACTCGGCTTATTTCCTGGGTCTCGCTTGCCCATTCTGTCTGCCAACACTTTATGCGCTATCTGTTGTGGATTTTTATAATTTGAACGTAACGATTTGGTAATGATAAGTTTGTCCATCGGATATTTCTCTTCGATAATGTTTTGTAAACTGCTTTGTAGAAATTCAACCGCTTTTTGAATATTCTTTTCCTTCATCAGTATGTCAATAATACCTCCATACACGTCTTTTACAATGGGTGCATTATCGCGTCGCTTCAACACAATTCCCATACTCTTACGTTTTCCTTTGTTCGGATCATTTTCATACAACATCCCCACATACCTCTTCTTCGACAACAGACAGAATGGCATAAACGTCTTTTCATATTCCAAATCATGTGGTTTCTTCAAGAATTTCGTTGCCATATGACCAGCTTCTTTTGCTAACTCAATCGTAATTTCAAGTGCCTTTTGACCACGAATTTCTTGCCCTTCAGGCGTTTTTAAGTTGAATGTAAAGAATACACTATCCGTATTATGAACAATCATATTACCAATACCAGACGCAAAATGATGATTCTCTGTTGTTAAATCATATACATAATCATCGTATTCTATATTCATCATTTTCTTGATAGCATTACCTACCTTTCTCTGGACGCCTTTAGTAGCAGTAATACGATAAATATTCATCTTATCCGCCCGTGTATTGATAGACGTCTTATATCCAATACTATTTGCCAACCAACAAATATGAGCCGCACTGATTTGATTTTTTTGGTCAATTCTTACGTATCCATTTTCATCCTTATCTCCATCAGCATCATACATACCTTCCCAAAAAGCTTCTCTAATCTCATTAGAGCCATTTAATATAAAATCCGGAATAATTTTACTGTTACCTTTATACATACAATTGCGATATGTTTCTATAAACCTACTCTTTGTACCATATTCATTACTATTAAATGTTATTTTATATACACCTGAACTGTCGATAGTGTCGTATGTTTGCCATGTAAATTCAGGGTAACATTTTTTACACAAATTAATATATTTGTCTAACAGTTCCACATTTGAATTGTTTAATGCCCACGTAGCCTTTTTTCCACTTGGACAATTATATATTCCACAACTTCCATCACCAAAGAAGAAACCGTATATTTTTGCCATATCTACACTCACCGAATCTAAACACGAGTCATGTTTCAACGTTTTATGTAATAGTTTTGTACCGATTTCTACATTTTTTGGGGAAACTTCACTTCCATCTTCCAATAATAGTGAATGATCATCTGTAACATCAACCATTCCTGTATGAGTTAATATACGAACCATTTTTTTATGACTTGCTAACTTATGTCTAATAATGCGATGTAATTTTGTCCAACCTTTATCAGTCCATGTTTCAATATTAGTTAATTCACAAAACTCTTTCTCCTGCTTTCCTTCTTCAATACATTTGGACCAGTTATTACCTCCATATTTTTCAGCCAACTGTTCCATTTCAACAATCTGTAATTGTCCATTCGCTCTCACATATACTGGAGTATATTTTGCTACACTATCTCCGTACACATACTCAGCATTCGAATGAACCTTACCAAACTTGGTCTCAACGATGACATCCCCATACGTTTCTTCGATGACACGCTTAGCATAAGTTAATAATTTACGCCCAATTGCCGTACAAGATGCCGCTACATCCTTCTCATAAAAGGTACTGGTCTTCGCACCACATTGACCATACAATGAGTTCGCGGTCAACTTATAACTCGTCTGTCTTTTGTCTAAAATATTTTTCATAAATTCATCTGTTTGTAGTGGAATCATTTTCCTCGTCGCTTTTCGCGATGCCAATAATTCCTCCAAAATAGAAGGCATAATAGCACGCCCCTCTGGAAATTGCGCAAAACGACAGACTTTGGTTCCGCTATGCGTTTTCTCCGACTTTCCTCTCGCATTGGGAATCCATTTAAACGTATCATATTCTACATCCACGTATTCGTAGTCAGGTAAGTTGTCATACTTGAAATTTCCTTTACTATCCTTTTCACCCGTTTCCCGAATTTTATTTCCATTCAAATCATATTCCTTTGTCCATACTTTACTATCATGAGACAAATTTTCACTAATCATCGAGGATGGATACAAAGAACTATAATCTACACATGCTACAGGATTGTCCAAATATAAATTACATTTGGGGTCTAGCACAATCGCACCTTCATATCCATCGTCAAATAGGGGCTTTTCCAATACTGGCATCAACGTCTTCTTTTCTCGACACTTTTTCGCAATATAACTTGTAAGCTTAATCCCTTGTCCTCGCATTACTAAGAAATTAATCGGCACACTACAAATCTTTGCCATCTCTGAATACCCAGTCATCACGTCTATCTTATTCATCAAATGATGAACCAGGTTACAATCCTGAATACAATATTTCGCAATGACTGCGCGTTCAGATGGACCTTCATTTGTCATACGGAAAATATCTTGGGGTGTCACGTCATCTTTCGCCAAACCCCACTTAACCTGCTTTGTCATATCTGGTTTCTCAAATCCTTCTATTTCAAAAGTTCCTGCGTCTTTATTTACATTGAATACTTTGAACTTCTTCCCATCTTTGTAATAATCGGTTGAATGACTTGTCTCCTCAAAATTAATATAACTGCCATTTTCTAATCCAGTTAAATTTTTACTGAATATCTTGGTGATTTCAATCACGCTAGAATCATATGTTTCCGCAGATACTTCAATATTGGCATCAACCGATGAATCATGAACATATTCAATGTTCTTTACATCATCTCCTATAAAATATCCGGCAACGTAATCCAATTTATATGACGTCAAATTGTAATCGCGACGGAAATAATTATACATATCTACTTGAAGACGTCCATTCATCTTGATGAATTTTAAATCATGCTCACCGCTGGCAATGACAATCTTACTTTCTTCAATACTAATTTTCCCAGTTTCTTCATCTTTGGTTCCACAAACTTCATTTATGTTTCTCGATAGTTTTAAAAACTCCTCTTCGCAATCGTTTTCACGAGCACGAATATGAATAAACTGATAATCAAACCCAAATATATTATAACCAATAATAATATCGGGATCCTCTTTTAAGATTAAATTTTTCCAAGCCAACAATAATTCGCGCTCTGTATCATAACTAACAATTTCACTATTCTCGATTTCATCCACATTGCTACAGGTATTTAATACAACGCAATTATTTAAATATGGTTTTTCATCTCCATATTTTAAGAATGTGGAACCAATAAACGTCACTTTATCACCTTCCAAATGTGGAAATCCAGCACCTCTAAACGCGTCTGTAATTTTATCTACCTTTTCTTCACGCTTAATACCTGAATTATTTATTAAATCAACAATATTTGTATTCAAATCTATTTTACTTCCGCGTTTATCATACTCTGTATCCCCATCATCGTCTTCATCGTTTAAATCAGCACTCATCTTTTCAAACATTCTTTCAATCGTGTTTTCACTCGAGACTACTTTACACAAATCCTTAATCGGTTCTGTATATAAACGTTCCAACATTCGGTTTAATCCTTGTAAACTTGGTGATGTCTTAGGATATACTTTGTCAATATTCGTTAAATCATCGTATCCAAATGCTGTTTTTATAATTTTTGTAATTTCACCTTTTGAAATATCGTCACTTAATCCATCATAATATTCCATAATATTTATAGCCAACTTCTTATATGACTTAATAGGCACGGGAAAATCACCATGGCTGCTACTGGCTTCAATATCAAAACTACATATCTTATATGGAACAATCGTTTCCTTGTTATTCAGAGGAATAATATCATTATTACCTATTTCGAATTCATACATACACGATGTCTTTTTTTCCGTCATTTGCTTGGCCTTTTTCAAAGGAATACATATCCATCCAGATGGACTGATTTCTTTGATATGAAAATAACGCAACAATGGTGGAATATTTGCTTCATATAAATATGTTTCTGTCTTTTGAAATACGTATCCATTTTCGATTAATCTCCTACCGTTTATTCCATTTTGGTAATAGAAATTTTTTACTTTATTCATAGCAATCGTATTGTTAAACTTTAATAGTATAAATTTGTGTTCCTTTCCTCCATCGAACCCATATAGCTTCTTTCTATTAATGATTTTACACTCGGAAATAGAATTCTCGTAATATTTACCAATCTTTGTTTTGATATGATTCAAAAACTCATTCTTTCGGTCTATATTCCAATCATCTCCTACTTTTACATAAAAGAACGGCTTGTAATCATTTACAAATAAACAAAACGTTTCTCCTTTTTCATTAATACCAAACATTTGTATGACAAAACGCTTGCTATCTTGTTTATATTTGAATTCAGTACTTGTATCGCTCCCGCTACCACTACCACTAGACGATTCCTTTTCATATACTTCATCATATATGTTGAAATCCAATAAGCGAAACGACTTGTCCATTGCTGGCATTGTTGATTTATATATACTATGCTTTTCTGTTTATTTCCTTTATCAATTTTTTATTTTATGTGGGAATAAAAAACAATTACTCCCAAATGATACAAATGCAACGATTAGGCTATATACAAGTTAATATACGTTTTTCAGGTTATATGTCGTCAATACAGCATCAATATAATTAGCATTATATTGTGGATGTATAAATCTAAAATTCAGTAGAAACATCTTGTCCGGTTTATTTACATACCTGTTAAACCTCGTGTAATCGCTCAAAGGCGTCGTTAATATTGTTTCTATTTCTATAGAAAAGTATAAATAATTGTAACTGTATTCTGCTAATAATAATACATCTTTATATTTTTCTTCATAAAATTTTGGATTGAATTTTTTCATATTTGGCACATATCTATTTCCGAATCCCTTGCTTCTTCTATAGTTTCCATTGTCAAATTTCTCTGTCTTATCATATTTAGATTGATATTCTTTTGATACACACTCTTTCCACTGAGAAGCAACTGTTAAATGAAACAAGCAACATCGTTTTCGAAAGACAGAGTTTACATTACTTATAGCAAAATCTGTTGCTTCTTGGGTTGTGAGTCTATCTGTATTATCAGAATAATACTCTTTTAATTTTGTTAAAAATGGTTTTAACCATTCTTCATTTTTAACAAAACTGAATTCATCCATTTAATGGATACTAGCTAATATTTTATACGTAAATAAATGTATTGTATGATTATATCAATTTTATTTTCATTTTCTACTTTTCATTCTTCTACTTTTCATTCTTCTACTTTTCATTCTTCTACTTTTCATTCTTCTACTTTTCATTCTTCTACCTCCTTTGTTATACAAATGGAGTTTGTCTAATGGGATATCCATTATATTTATTTCACTGTTTGTGTCACTCTGTAATTCGGGTGTAATAACTTCACTAGAACCAACTGGTTCAGATATCGGAGGAACCGTCTTATTTACATATACATCTAATATCGCTTTGAAATAATTTACACCTTGACGGTTTTTTTCCTGCGAAGCTGTAATACTTCTTATTCTATTTACAAACTCTTTGTCTAATTTACCGGATTCATCTAAACTAAATCTTGTATAATCACTTGCGGGCGTGCGCAATAACGTGTTTAGTTTTTCATTATTCTTCAAATAATTATAACTTTGTTCAGCCAGTTTTATGTTATATTTATACACATCTTCATTATATTTTGGATCAAATTTTCGGACACTCGGAACACACCTATCTCCAAATCCAGGACTTTTACGACACTCACTGTTTATACAAGATAATCCTTTTTTTGGACAAGCTTCCCAATCCTTTTTATACTGAACGAATTCTTTCGTTATTAATCCTTTTGGGCGAAAGATTGAATTTACTTTTTTTATAGCAAAATCGATTGCTTCTTCATTCGTTATTATTTTCGTTGGGTCATTTAAATATTGCTCCATCAATTTGCTTAAAAATGGTTCTAACCAATCTTTATTTTCTACAAAACTAAACTCATCGTTCGAAACTGTTTTTGAAATACCTTGACCCCTTCCGGTGTGGATTCTTTTGTGCGATTTCTTCTTGTTATTATATCTTTCGCGTGATTTCTTGGAACCGCCTCGCATATTCGATTTAAACTTAATCAAGCCATTTTCAAGTAGAAATTTTATTAATTTATCCTTCTCCTTTGGTCCTTCGTATTCGTTTACTTTTTTTCCATTTTGTAAAACAATTAATGATGGAACGTACGCAACATCATTATACGTATCCATCTTTTCTAACTCGGTCATACCTGTAGGATCTATTTGGGCCATAATCATATCTGTATCATATTTTTTATCAATATCTCTACATGTTTCGGTCCACACATCTTCCATAGCTATACACGCAGGGCACGTCGGGCTAAAATATTTGGCAAAGACCGGATGTTTTTTATTTTCTTTGTCGAAATGTTTGGCATTTGTGCCATTAACATACAAAATCTTCATATATATTATACTTTTAAAAAAAAGTATATCAAATATTCTTATTATACTTTTACGCGTTTGGACATTTTACACGCCATATGGATAAAAAGATATACACTTCTACAAATCTTACAAGAAGAAACCGGAAATATGTATATTCTAATATGTACTTTTATCCTTTTCAGAAAAATAATACTTTTTTCTTTTCTCCTGAACCCAATCGTAATCATTACATTGGTTCACTAATCTACTCTCTAATACGTCTATATATTTTTTGTAATATAACATTGTCATTGACTGAATAAGTCTTCCTCCTCTGAATTTTCTCGACATCTTACCTTTACTTTTTTTTTCGTGGTGTTTTTTTGTATATCGATACATCTATATTTTATGTATAGAATATATTTCCAGTTTAACTGTTCAAGGGTGTAATATTACAAATCAACACGTTGTTTCAAATATACCATAAAATGTGTATTTTGTAAAGTTTTGTTATACTTTTTTTAAAAGTATAGTATATATGTTAAAATTATTGTTAATACTTTTTGTTTTTATATTAGGATTATATTTTAGCTGTAGATATACTTCAAATGACGTAATTGAAGGATTTGATGTTAGTCAAAGCAAGTGTCCGAATATTTTAATTCAAAAAGGCACAGAACTTTATTTACACAATTCGAGAATGGCTAAAATACCTGGTGTTAATCCTATAAAGTTTAATAATTTAGAAGATTATGTTGAATTCTTAGATTGGCAACGAAGTCAAAACATTAAATGCCCTGTCTTGTTTTTACAACACTCTTATGATACTCAAGGCAAACCAGTTTATAAATTTAGACCAAGCCCGACAGATCTACAAGGTGGATTACCTCCTGTTTTATCCTATGGTACGGATTCTCAAGCTATTCCTCTTTCCGTTCAAGAATCTATTCAAGAACCACCTGAAACAAAATTAATAGATGCTGGGCGCGATGATGGTCCATATAATGATAATTCCTATCCAGGTTATGACCCTATTAATTTGTATCAAGGAGAATACACACCTTTAGATAAAATGTTCAATCAACAAGAAAAAACCGGACGATTGAGCACAAACGCAATGGACGTGAACTGGGGTGGGGATGCGTATACGAAAGGCGCTATCGACGCCGGATATTATAAAGGTGACGAAGTTTATATGGCACCCGCATAATCATACTCCATACGGTAAATCATACTTGTACTTACTATTTATGGATGTTAAATATTTACTTATACTACTTTTATTAGTAAATATTTCAAATTATAGTTTTTATTTTTTACTTCAAATAAGCATATAACTTTTTATAATCTGGAAGATTATTCGTCTTGATTATACTGGTTAGTACCTCACATATTTTTTTTTGTTCGCTCAACTTGTATTTTCCACCGCATATTTTTCCCATTATGTTTTCCGGATGTAACGTTTCGCATATTAAGTTATTTATCATCATATGGTCATGCTTTTCCATCAATACATTGTATAATGTTTCTCCATTATATGGTATCTTGACAACTCCTTTACATACACCGACTAGGTCAACCGCTCTCGTCATTTTTCCTTTGTAAAAGACTTTATGCTCCTTACTTATTTCTGTTCTTACACACGGCACTCTCTTTCCCAGAGCGTCTTTTTCAATAGAAACAATATGCGTGAACAATGGCCTTGTCTGGGTTATGGCGACAATTCTCTTTTTCCCAATTGTGTGAATATCCGGATTCAACTTTTCAATTGCGACTTGCCCTTGGTCAGTTTCTACAGGTGTTCCTGCGGGGAAACAAATCGGTGCGGCTGATGTTGGAGGTTGTAGCGTTGGATCAATATTTCCACTCGCACTACCTACCACATACCTAAATGTACCATAACTACTTGACTCTCCTACATTCATTGTCTTTGTAATAGGTGTATTTGAATCCACATAACCCTCATATATGGCATACAGTGTATCAGTTTGTTTTTTTATTTTTAATTTACCAGCAGTTGTATCGAATACTGTGAAATCGCCGGTATCCATATACATGTAAATGGCTTCATCTTCAGCTAATTCTGCTGTATTCTGTGGAACTTCTGTATTAGTTGACTTCTTTATAACAACCGTACTTGCGGTTATGACTGAATCACTACCCAAAAACTCTGATTTTGATATAACTACCTTTCCCGTAGTTGTTTCTAATCCAGCATTACTCGTGAATAAACTCGTTATATATTGTGTACGCTTTTGACTTTTTTCTACGTTTGTACCTGTTGACAAAAGACCGACTGGCGGGGGTGGTACAGATATTACTGTTGTACTTTCAATAATAGATGGTATTGAAACTATTGGTACGATATTAACTATTTCTGCTATTTTATCTTGTGATAACGGTTCCGGTGGTGATACAAATTGATAAATAACAAAATTTACATTAAACGACATATTATTTACACCATCTGTAAACGTACCAGAGTACTTGTAAACTCCTGAAGTTAATTCCGCATTAGAGGTAATAGATATTATCTGTGATGTATTTGTATTGATTAATGATTCTGTAACCATAGTTACATATGAATTATCGATTATGGTAGCTATTATTTCAGTACCCAACTTTATAGTATAACTATTGATGCCTGCCTTCCTTGTAAACGTGAATGTTTCGTCACTTGTAGTTTGTGATAATTCTACAGGATATATAGTATAGGTTGGAGGAGGATTTACAACATCATTTCCGTCTTCATTAATACCAACATTGCCAGCAGGTTCAGGCTCCGGCTCCGGTCCAGGTTCAGACACTACGATAACTATAGATGTTGGTATGTAAAAGTATTGAACTCCAGAATTATTTACTCTAATTTCTAATACAGTAGCATCTCCTATATTTTCTGTAACACCAGAAGAATAGTTTTCACTATTAAATTTCAAATATTGTTTTGTACCATTATCCATATAATATAGCACATATGCTGTTGGTGATATACTGTTAACAACGTCTGTATACCAGTTAACAAAATTGTTTGGCGAAGATGATGGCGAGTAGAATATACTATTTCCATTTGTAAGAGGTAGTTGTTTATTATAATTTAGTTGTGATGAAGATACATTATTAACATTACTCTCAAAGTCTGCTATGATAGTACCAAAAAATAGTACAATATTTCTACTTTGAAACACATTAGTATTTATAAAAGTAGTTGGTTCTGGAACAGGCTCAGGCTCTGGCTCAGGTTCAGGTTCAGGTTCTGGTTCCGGCTCAGGCTCAGGCTCTGGCTCTGGCTCCGGTTCAGGTTCTGGTTCAGGTTCTGGTTCAGGCTCAGGTAATGGATTATTCTCACTTCTGGTAAACGGAGACGATGGAAATATTCGCATCACATTACTACCAGCACCCAATTGAGATATGATTGTGTTATTATATGATGGAAAAGTTAAATTGCCTCCATTGTTACCATGGCCCCAAGCAATAACTGTTCCATCACTTTTTAAAGCAGCAAACGCATAACCATTACCATAAATATGGATCACATTACTGCCAGCACTTGTAACCGAACTGGGAGCAGTGCCTCCATTGTTAGCATCGCCCCAAGCAACAACTGACCCATCACCTTTTAAAGCAGCAAGCGCAAAAGTGCTAGAATAAATATGGATTACATTACTGCCAGCACCGGTAACCGAACTGGGAGCACTGCCAGTGCCTCCATAGAGGTCATAGCCCCAAGCAACAACTGTTCCATCACTTTTTAAAGCAGCAAACGCATAATTGTTATGATAAATACTGACAACATTACTGCCAGCACTTGTAACAGTTGTGGGAGCAGTGCCTCCAAAGAGACCAAGCCCCCAAGCAACAACTGTTCCATCACTTTTTAAAGCAGCAAACGCAAAATCGTTAGAATAAATATGGACCAGATTACTGCCAGCACTTCTAACCGAACTGGGAGCATTGCCTCCCTGGCCAGCATTGCCCCAAGCAACAACTGACCCATCGCCTTTTAAAGCAGCAAACGCAGTAGCGGTAGAATAAATCTGGACCACATTACTGCCAGCACTTGTAACAGTTGAGGGAGCATTGCCTCCACTGGGAGCATTTCCCCAAGCAACAACTGTTCCATCATTTTTTAAAGCAGCAAACGCCTCAAAGTTAGAATAAATATGGACCACATTACTACCAGCACTTGTAACCGAACTGGCAGCAGTGCCTCCATTGGCAGCATCGCCCCAAGCAACAACTGACCCATCACCTTTTAAAGCAGCAAACGCAGAAGCGGTAGAATTAATATGGATTACATTACTGCCAGCATTTGTAACCTCACTGGCAGCAGTGCCTCCACTGGTAGCATTGCCCCAAGCAAAAACTGTTCCATCGCCTTTTAAAGCAGCAAACGCAGCAGCGGTAGAATAAATATGGATTACATTACTGCCAGCATTTGTAACCTCATTGGGAGCACTGCCTCCATTGGTAGCATTTCCCCAAGCAACAACTGTTCCATCGCCTTTTAAAGCAGCAAACGCCTGAAGGTTAGAATAAATCTGGATTACATTACTGCCAGCATTTGTAACCGAACTGGGAGCAGTGCCTCCATTTGAAGAACTACCCCAAACAACAACTGACCCATCGGTTTTTAAAGCAGCAAACGCCGTAGATGTTATCGCAAAATCCAGCAAATATTTGTAATATCCGATATTTTGATTAAAGTAAATGGATTCTAAATCTTCCGAGGTGCTTTCCATTATCCAGTCGCCTCCATATTTAATATTTCCGGTTTTGTCATCCGACGCACCAACGATTACACTTGTCGCTTGAGTCAACTGAGTATAATAGTCGTTCCATACGGGTGAATGAAGTGTATCACATGCTAAAAAATCCATATTCTTCACTTGGAAAGTGTTTATAATATTCACTAAATAGTCTTTGTTTTCACTAAAGGAAAATGGTTCATTGTCTAAGAATAATTCAGTGGCATCGCCCACCCTGGAGACGAAGCAAAGACCAATTCGCTTAATCCCGGCAAAATGCGTTTGTAAAAGGGCTAAAAGTTCCGATTTCGAGGAGTTGGAAGAGTAAACAATGGGAAACGTAGAAGAATTGACACAGTCAACAAAGACACTATACTCCGGTACTGTGCTGTCAACGAGTAATACATTCGTGAATGAATGGCCTGAATGGATTTCAGGATGAACCAATTGAGTAGGTTGTGTGTCGGACAACATTATACAATAAATATATATTTTATTTATTGAAAATATTTTTATATTGTATAATGTCTATATCATATCATATGTAATTATTTCAAATTATAGTTTTTATTTTTTACTTCAACCCGTCCAAATATTTCATGTTTTCCTTCAACGTTTCTTTATATTTATTTAGTTCGTTCAAACTTCCGACGATTGTTATTAATTTCTCGTTTTCGGGGTCAGTTTTTATCATTGACGCCAATGTTGCCACGGACTGTAAAGAAGCAGAATTGATTCTATCTTCCATTGCTACAATTAATTCTTCCCACTTTTTTCTATTTTTTACTAAGTTCAGTTGCTCAATTGTTTTACTGGTAGCAGATTGAATATTTTTAATATTTTCTTCTATGGCGATTACACTCTCTAAATCTTCTTCTTTTTTGTCCGGTTCAGATGTTTTTTTGAATAATCCGGCAAACCCTTCTTTTGACATTGATTTTTTGTTAAATATGGTTTTCATTATCAAATAGAATAGAATTGCTATCAAAATATAGCCTAAATATGTATACAACTCATCCATTTACTATAGACGAATATTAAATCCATCGGTTTTCTCAGAATTACCAGTAATTATTCTATTTATTCGCATCATCTAACTGCTCCTCATTATGTTCATCTTTATTTTCATCAGTGGGTTGTACCTGATTTTCAACAGGCGTTATATCCGACCTAAAAATAAACTGTTTTATGTTTTCGATACACGTTTTGCTCATTTTTCTCGTTTTGCCCATATCGCAAGTTATTTTGAAAGAATCTAAACAGTTGTCGTCCTTTTCTAATGCGGCCAGTAACTTGCGTATTGTCTTGAATTCTTTCATAATTGAAATAGCGCTTTTATTACTCACACCAGGTATAGTGGACAGCATAATTTCTCCTATATTTTCAATCGTAATATTGTTCTTCTTTTGTTTTTTCATAACCTCGCAATAATTAACCTCCTTTTCTACCTTATTTTCATCATAATAACTCGTCTTTTTTGGTTCTTTTCCTAACTTGTCGGCAAAATTGACGATTAGTTCACATGTCTCGTTAATATTTTTTGTTCTTAAAACTGAAAATCCCTTGAAATAATTCAGCGTAATTAATGCCGAATAAAGCGTCTTTTTATCCATACGACCTTTTGTTGGATTATATCTCTCCAAGTCACCTTCGATTATATAAACAATGTTATGATTATGTTGTGAACACCCGTTCAATCTATATGATTGTTCAGAATATCTACCATCCTTTATGCTTGAGGCCAGGTCATATAGAGATTTTCTCTCAAAAATGATTTTCTCCTCTTGGTTATCATTTAAAATAATTATGTCTCCTATAGCCAAGTTTTCCAATTGAACCTCGTGACTATGTTCCTTAAATAATAAATTCATTGTTGTAAGTAACTCATTTTCTCTATAGTCTATTTTAATAAACATAAATAATTATATTACGTTACTTATGTTTAACTAGTTTTTCATTACTAACTTATTTTTTTCTACGAGTGTTTCGCTTCTGTCTATGCTTTAGTTTGTTATGTTTTATAGTAGACGATGTCCGTTTTTTAGGATGTATATTACGCTTAGTTTTTTTTAAATGTAGTTTTTTACGTTTGAGTTTTCTTGATCTATTTCCCCCAACACTTCTAACACGGCTAGGTTTCTTTGTCAAAGGCATTGATTCATCCATTGACTGAACTTCTTCCTCATTTGATTCCTCATTTGATTCATCATCCGATTGTGGTCGAGTGCGTTTCTTTGTTAAAGATACTGATTGGTTACTTGATTGGCTGTCATTGACTATATCCATATTATTCTCATCCTTAATTGGTTGTAATAAATCATTTTCTTTATTAGTTGGATTAATATCAAATAACGAGTTGTCTCCTTCTATTTTATTATCTATGTTATCCATAATTATAGTATAATATAGAATTGCATTAAAAATCATTGGTTATAATTTGAATTTATAGCAAAGGTCCTCCAGCGCCAGGATATCCGCGCGCCCAATTCTGTCTAAAGTTAAATAAGAAGTTGGGTCTTTGGGCTGGGGCTGCTGGTTGAAATGCTTGGGACGATGAACTTGCTCTCATAAATCCGGTTGCACTTGGTGCCGCTCCTCCTTTTTTAGGTCCACCAAAATAACTAGTTCTAACTGTATTACCAGCGGTTGTCAATACAAATACAGCAGGCATAATTCCATTAGTACCACTGGGTCCACCAAATTCTGTTCTTCTAGCTACAGCAGAACGTCCACGATGACTTTTGTATCCATTTCTTTGAGGCATAATATATTATACAATTAGATAATATATTATTTGGTTTTGTGAATGTTTGATTCTTATTATATTTAACATATTTAACGAATCATTAACATACGTTTACCTACACCTCCTGACTTGAGGGGGTTAACAGAAAGCAACTTGTTCTGTTGTAGGTAAGTTTGTTGTTGGGCTGGTGTAAGTCCGTTTAATTGAGGTAATCCTTTGCCTCCCTTAATTAGAATATGTCTGTAGGCAGCAACGTCACGAACACCAACACGGGGAGCAAGACCTCCCATTATTCCAAAAATAGATGTTTGATTAGAAATCGAAGGTGTACTTCTAGCTCTTTTACTTCCTTGCATATATCCGACCATTTATATAATCACTAAATATTTTTTTTTTTACTTTTATTATATTAAACGAAACAACCTAAATACTAAAACAAATACTATTTATAACTACAATGGCAGAATTTAAAATTTCTCACGACGATGATATTGTTAAAACAGACGAAGGGCTAGTTTTTAACCCTTATAATTCTAATAATGTTGAGATTACATTGAGCCAAGTTCAATCTATTCTAACTAGATATGGTGTTCCAGAAAAGGTTCATAATCTGAACCTTTATAGTAGGGCATTTGTTCATAAATCATATACAAAAAGACCACAACTTTATAATTTACAAGAAAATATTACTATTACTGAACAACCAATCGATTGTCTTCCGCTTCATACTAAATCCAATGAGCGCCTCGAATTTTTAGGCGACGGAATTTTGGAATTAGTTACTAAATATTACTTATATCGTAGATTCCCTAAAGAGAACGAAGGGTTTATGACAGAAAAAAAAATAGCAGTCGTTAAAAATGAAGCCATTGGTAAATTGGCACTTGAAATGGGACTACATCGATATTATATCATTTCAAAGCACGCAGAGGAAAAGAAGACACGAACGAATTTAAAAAAGTTGGGTTGTCTATTTGAGGCCTTTCTAGGAGCACTTTTTTTGGATTTTAATAAAATCGATGTAAAGGATGAAGAAGGGTGGTTTAAAAACGTATTTGTAACTGGACCGGGATTTCAAATGGCTCAAATATTTGTAGAGAATATTTTCGAAAAGCATATTGATTGGGTGAAACTAATTCAAGATGACGATAATTATAAGAATATTCTACAAGTGAAAATTCAAAAGAAATTCCAAGACACGCCTCATTATATTGAAATTAATCGTAATGATGAAACCGGATACGAAATGGGAGTATATTTGTGTTTAGGACAAAAGATTCACACTGTTCGAAAAGAAGACGCACTTCATTTTAAGACATTAGGTTCATTTGAAAATATTCATAGTAAATTAGAATTAGACGGAAATGTATTTGTATTTCTTGGAAGTGGAATACACAAAATTAAGCGCAAGGCCGAACAGTTGGCTTGCGAAGAAACACTTAAATTATTAGAATAATGACGACCATAAATGAAAATACCAAGAATAATAGGTAAATAAATGTTTTTTTATGTCTTTATTTAATATAAGATGTCTACAAGTCTTTTAGAAAAATTAAAAGTAAAACCTGTTCCAAAAAAAATAGAACAAATAAAAGTTAAAATTGTAGAACCTGCTCAACAAGAAAAGGTTGAAATTCAAACGATATTATTAGATAAAACAAAAGATAAATTGATTAATAGGAGCGATTTTCTTCAAAAACTTAAAATGCCTGTATCTAGTAAAATACCTGAAAAGATTGCTCCGGTACCGATTACTCCGGTACCGATTACTCCTACTGCAATCAAAAAGGTAAAAAAATTACCTAAAAAACTGAAATTAGTTGTTGAAAAGGGAATGGATGAATTACCTGAACCAGAGGATAGACGTACTATCAAACCGAAAATGGACGTAATTGCGGATGATATTGATATGGAAAAAATAATTGGCGATTCTACAATTATCGCACGATTACCACCAAAGGAAAACAAGGTCTTATTGAAAGCAAATGCTTATTATATGAACAATAGAGAAATATTTATCAACTATATAAATGCTTTATTTAGACCATATAAAGAAGAAATCGATAAAATGGAATCCACTATTAGTTGTGACAGACCAGACGACGCCAAATTTGTCTTGTTAACACATCAAAAAATAGTTAGAGATTATCTAAATTTATATACTCCTTATAGAGGATTACTTCTTTATCATGGTCTAGGTAGCGGTAAAACATGTAGTTCTATTGCTATAGCAGAAGGTATGAAAACAAATAAACAAATTGTTGTAATGACCCCTGCTTCATTAAGAATGAATTATTTACAAGAGTTGAAAAATTGTGGAGATACCATTTACAAGAAAAATCAATACTGGGAATTTATTCCTGTTATTTCAAGTGGTAAAAGTAAAAGCGAAAAAGATGCGCAGGCGGCAGATAAAGAAGAAGTTATTGACGCATTGTCTAAAATATTAAGTCTTACTTCTGATTTTATTAGGAAAAATGGAGGAGCCTGGTTAGTCAATGTAAAAAAACCTTCCAACTTCAATGACCTGACGACCGACGAAAAGAAGAGTCTCGATTTACAAATAAACGAGATGATCACTTATCGCTACAAGTTCATTAATTATAACGGTTTGCGAAACAGCCATTTAAAGGATTTGACGCGCGATTATTCAGTTAATCCATTTGACGATAAAGTAGTTATAGTTGACGAGGCTCACAATTTTGTCAGTCGTATTGTAAATAAAATGAAACGTCCTGAATCTATTTCTATGCGCTTGTATGAATATTTGCTTTCTGCGCAAAACTGTAAAATCGTTTTATTGACCGGAACCCCTATGATTAACTATCCCAACGAAATTGCCATCTTATTCAATATTTTAAGAGGCTATATCAAAACATGGACGTTTCCACTAAATATTAAAAGTTCGCGTAAAATAAACAAGGAAGAACTGTTAAAAATGTTTGAACCGTTTAATATGCTAGATTATTTGGACTACAAGCCGTCTTCTAAATTACTTACCGTAACACGTAATCCATTCGGATTCGCAAACGTTCAGAAAGAAGGTGTTTATAAAGGTGTTTCTAATTCAAACGTCAAAAATAGAGGGGATGTTACTGATGTGGAATTTGTTAGGACGATTACCTCTATTTTAAACAAGAATGAAATCGATGTCATTGCGAATAGTATTCAGGTTGATACATTCAAAGCTCTAGAAGATAACTTGGAATCTTTTCAAAATCGGTTTATAGACCCAAACACCGGCAATATTAAAAATGAAAATTTGTTTAAGCGTCGTATTCTAGGTCTCACATCATACTTTCGAAGCGCACAGGAGCAACTTATGCCAGAATTTAATAAAGACACCGATTTTAAAGTCATTAAAATTCCTATGAGTAATTTTCAGTTTGGTGTATACGAACAAGCGCGAATCCAAGAAAGAAAGATTGCTAAATCTGCCGCCAAGAAGAAATTAAAACAGGTCGCAACGGACGTGTATACCGACACAGTCTCCTCTTATCGTATATTTTCAAGAGCGTTTTGTAATTTTGTGTTCCCCGAAAATCGCCGTCCTATGCCAAAAGAAGGAGAAGACATTGAATCCGTATTAAAAGGAACTGCCGACGAAGATATATTAGATGCTATTTCAGTTCGCGATAGATTAGATAATCCAGACGGACTTTACGGGGCAGATGATATTGATTTGTTAGAAAACGAGCTTAAAAGTGGAACAGATTCTTCTTATGCCGCCAGAATTCAAACTGAAATGAAATATTTAAAGGATAATGCCGACAAATATTTAACCCCCAAGGGCTTGGAAATATATAGTCCCAAATTTTTAAATGTTCTTGAGAACTTGAAAGACCCCGACTTTCGCGGATTACATTTGATTTATACGCAATTCAGAACCATAGAAGGTATCGGTGTTTTAAAACTGATTTTAGATGCGAATGGGTTTACCCAGTTTAAAATTAAAAAGGACGACGCGGATATATGGCGTCTTGCTATACCTGAAGATAAACGCGGAATGCCGACTTATGCCTTGTATACCGGGACCGAAACCGACGAGGAAAAGGAAATTATACGAAACATTTATAATAGCAATTGGTCATCTATTCCGGATACAATTACAAGTGAAATATCGATAATTTCTACCAACAATTTATATGGCGAAATTATTAAAACGCTCATGATTACTGCCTCTGGCGCGGAAGGCATTTCCCTAAAAAATACTCGATATGTTCATATAATTGAACCATATTGGCACCCGGTTCGTGTTGAACAAGTTATTGGTAGAGCCAGAAGAATATGTAGTCATCAAGAGTTACCTCCCGCATTAAGAACAGTCAATGTTTTTTTATACCTGATGACATTCACAAAGGAACAATTATCTGGTGATGGCGCGGTTGAGTTAAAACTAAACGACGTAAGTAAATTTGATGATACTATACCTGTGACAAGTGACGAAACCCTATATGAAATCTCCACCATTAAAGAACGTATTAGCCAACAACTTTTAACGTCTGTAAAGGAATCGTCAATGGATTGTGCCATTTACAATAAACCAGGAACAACCGATGCTATCAAGTGTTTCACATTTGGTAAAGCATCACCGTCTTCATTTTCTTATAAACCATCTATTTCGAACGAAGAAGTAGATACTGTAACGGAAAGAAATAAGGGACGCGTTACTTGGAAAGCGGATGAAGTCACTATTCCAATTGATGGTATCAAAAAGAAATTTGCTCTAAATCCTCAAACAAAGGAAGTTTATGACCTACAAAGTTACAATGATGCTACCAAATTTGGTAGCGACCTTATATTAGTTGGTAAATTAGTAGAAAAACCTAATGGTAAATTTGAATTTGTAACGGCGTAGTTTATTGGTTGTTCATATTCATTTTTTTCAATAACATAATACGATATAGAACTGTAATATGTTATTATGATAAGAATCAATACTTATTTTACATTTGTATTACTCGATGACGTAATAATGGTTTATTTTTTTGCGTTTGATAACGTATCATTCCATGTTGTGTATGTAAGATGGGGTAAATACAATGGATTTGGCGAAGGTTCAAGTTCTAATTCATAATACACATCTCTTATTCTCCTAGTTGTTTCTTTAGTTATTACTATTTGTTTTTTATTGGATTTCACATAAATGTTATCAATGTTATCAGTTTCTTCCATTGTAATAGACTCTATACTTCCTATACTCATACTTCTGTTACATTCGTTATTTCCAGTACTACTATTGCTACTACTACTACTAGCAGTTCTTCGTCTAGTTATGAATATTTCTATACTATTATTTCTGCTATTTTTTCTACTCATACTTGTATTCTATTTAGTATAACACAATATTTTATTTTATATCTATATCATTTTTGTTTTGTAATATAGATAATATTTGAGAACATATATTCATTGTTTTTTTTTGATTTTCACGCAACATCTTTATTTCTAATTCTAGATTTACTCCCTTATTAATTACTTGCTCTTCTGGTTTTCGTTTCAATTTATTAAATATACTATTTTCTGTTATTATTTCTCTCGGGACAGTTAGTTGTGCCATTGACTTATCTACTATTTCGTTTTGTTCTACGGTTATATTCTCATTGAAAGATACCTTTTTTTCATCTATATGTAATTTTACCTCACGGTTATTATTTACCTCACGGTTATTATTTACCTCACGGTTATTATTTACCTCACGGTTATTATTTACCTCACGGTTGTTATTTACCTCACGGTTATTATTTAACCACTGCTCGGCTTCCAACGTAATCTGCGGTATTTCTAATTCACGTTCTCTGCTAGCTAGTCGCTCCGCTATTAACCTATCCATTTCATCTCCAATCGGAGCATCCTTCGGACTATTAGCATCACTAAAACTCACTTCTTTAGGTTTCGTAGGATTTATCAGTTTATTTAAATCATCATGTTGCTCTTTTAGTTTCAGATTAAATTCTTGTTCTCTTTTATTTTGTAAATCTTCAGCTCTATAAACCATTTGGATTGTTTTTTTTGGACGCGTCTTTTCGTCGTTGATTTTCTTTATCATTGTATTCATAGTCAATTTATTTTTTTCCAATAATGTCATATTCGAATTAGCCCTATATACATTGTTAACAGTATCCTCAAACATAGTTTGGATGTGAGCGAATTTATCATTATCTATTCCATTAAAAACATCACTTTCTTGTAACAATCCCCATAACATGCCTTTATTCTCATTATTTACAAAATCATTACTTCGATTCATAATTTAGTAATATATAGACTAATAATTTTATGTTTATATATTATATAATATACAGTATACAGTATGTCTATTTTTATAGATGAAAATGATACAAATACCGATACAAAAAAATTTATGGATTATACCAAGAATTCTAATGTAACCTATTTCAATCGTGGAGCATATGGACTTGGGTATAGAATACGAATAAATGACTTGACAAAATCAAGCTACAACATAATCTCATTAAATAATACCGAACAATCTATAAAATGCGGACAATTATTTGTAAAATTAGTCCCTATATTCGACGATGCTAATAATAAGGATATACCTAAGTTGGTATACGAAGTATTAGATATGGAGGTTACAGCGAGTGTCGATTTTTTGAATGAAATTCGCATACAAACAGATGTATATAAAAAAACGAACAATAATTTAGAAGCCGTTTGTCCTCCTATTGTCTATTCACAAATTGTAAATAATACGGATAAAAAAAGTCGTGCTCAAAATATGTTATCAGTTATGATGAATCAAATGCCAAATGACAAAAATAAGGTTTTTTTACATAATATGCTTTCATTATATGAAGCCAATGATAATATAAAATTAGGAGTGATTGCCATGTCTTTTGCTGAAAATTACGATACATTAGATAATGTAATGAATAGAACAACTAATAGAGCACAGAAAACTATGTATCAATACCTAGCAGTATATGAACTATTACGATTATACGGTATTGGATATATGCATGGTGATTACCATACGCAAAATATACTCATTAACACTAATTATAAATATAATAACCTGGATAACGTATATTTAGGACGCTGTTTGATTATTGATTATGGACTTGCGTTTAAAAATAAATATTTAAACGAAAATGTCCTTAATGAACCCTCTGTGAAATTACATATAATTACTCAAGAAAAACAACCTGATACTCATCATAATGCGTATAGTTGGGATAGTTATAAATGGTTACTAACATTTTTAAATTCAGAAACACAACTGAATTCGGAGTACAGTCTACTCAAAGAAAATATAGATAGTTTTCAAGAAGAGATGATAACAAAAATAAATGAAAACTATCCTGGTATTATGGAACGCATACGCGCTATAAATAGTTCAAAATATAGAGGTAGTGTATTAAAGGGTGGACGAGCACTAGTTGATGCTATGCCCATTATGAATATAGATATGGGACAGATGAATGACGCAATACCAGATGGTGTTATGAATATAAAGAGTAATGTAAAGAAACCGAATGATATAGAACTTGCGTTTAGTGTAAACAAAGAACCATTGACGTCTGTTGAATTTGAAAAGATATTTAATCCGTCTAATCTGGATATGAATAACGTAGTCGATAAATATGAGAATACGCTACAAGACGGCATTATCATATTAGATAGTGATGTGCCAATTGGTGGCAAAAAAGGAAAAACAACCAAAAAAGGAAAAACAACCAAAAAAAGAAAAACAACCAAAAAAAGAAAAACAACCAAAAAAAGAAAAACCACCAGAAAATAAAGCCCCCGTGCTAATTCTAAACGGAGTTGAAATACTTATTTCGTAAATCGAATACTTCTTTGTCGGGTATTTTATGTTCTAAAAAATAGTTTATATCTTTGTCTTTTAACATATGAATTATAAAATACAAACTATACATACCACATTCAGACTCAGTTTGTTGATGTTCTAATGTATTCAGATATATTTTAAACTCTATTCCCAATTGTTTTCCTTGTGTTTTAAACATATTTATTAATTTTGTTACTTGACGAGGCGGTTGGGCGCCGTTACTATCGAAATAAACAATTATTTTTTTCTTTATGTTGACAAATAATGAAATCCAATGTTCACCATTTTTATAATGAGGGTCTGTATTTAAGATGATACCAATTTTATTCTTGTCTCGCTTTATAAATTCGCTTATATTTAGATTACATAATTCTTCCCATACACATTCACCATATAGTTTATGATAATCAAAATCTATAGGCGATGGTCCTAAAAATTCAAAGCATTTATAGTATTTTTCATATTGTTTCATAACTGCCTCTATATCTAAACTACTTAACCATTCATTTGCTTTCCTTTTCCAATTATCCGGGGCTTTTGGCGCAAATGTATAATTTAACAATTCATTATCTACTCCTCCGTCCATAAATTTACTTCTTAGCCAACAAGATTCTCTATCACAACTGCTTGACATTTTTTCTTTTAATTCGTTCCATATTTCTTTAGGTTCATTTGTATATATCGTATCACGTTTGTGTCTAGCATTCCAATATTCTTTCATTTTAAATAATGTATCGCTAGTATAACATGAAAACTGACTATTATTTGGATTCGGACTACAATTTTCCATCTTATACAAATTATCAGTTTTGTTTTTAGTTGATGAAAATACACGAGACAAATTTGACAAGCCTGCTAGTTTTGATGATTTCGACGATTTCGATGACGTTTTTGTTTTATTGAGGTTTAGTTCTAACTTATTATGTTTCTTTCTTCGAGTCTTCATAAATATTAGTTATATTTTTCTTTTTTATTATTCCTTTTATTTTATGTTCTTTGGTCTTTATATTAATATTTTCTCTCTTTGGTAAGATTTTATGCGACGGTTGTGTCGTCGTCTTTATTACAAACGTATCTAAATTTAATTTTTTCACGTCTTCTGGTTTACTAAACAAATAGTCGCAGTTTTTATATTCACTACTGTCTACTTCGTAACTATGTCCGTTACATTTTGTTGTCTTTTCTAGATTGGCTATTCTATTCTCTTCATCTATCGAGTCATATTTTTCTTGTAATATATCACCTTTGTCTAAAAATTTGAAATAATTTACACATGACTTGACATATATATTAAAAAAATGACTTACTTGTGTGTCTTCCTCTTCCTCCCTAAACAATCGCTTCGTCAAATCTACTATCCGCTTTTTATAAAATTTTTTATCATTGATAAATCTTTTATCATTAATAATTTCCGACTTTTTTAAAACACTATGAAACTGAGATTTATTCGCAAAATAACTCAATGTAATATTATCTATTTCATTCATTGAAACATCCATTTACATATTTCAATGAATATATATTTTGTATTTTTACATATCACAAGAACTATCTTTTAACTGGTATCTAGTATGATTATTAAATAAGCTAGTACCTAAATTATGAATATTCGGATTAAATGGTGCTAAATCCGGCTTGTCAAATAATAAAGGGTGTGTTTGTTTTTGAGGAGTATAATCCACTCTGGTTTGATATAAATCACTTGTCGATGATGGAACATATACAGACTGCTCGCATTTTTGTAGGGCAAAAAACTGGTTTCTCAGTTGCGACTCCGTATTTATATTATTAGAAAACCCACTCCAAGGAGCCTTGGCATTACCTGGGTTAAATGTGGTGCTTGTTGAATAAGGCGTGAATGATTGTAATGGTATAGTTGCCTTCTTATATTGATCTAAGATAGGCATATATCCATATTTTGTAGAAGTTGGTCGAATGCTATATTGGGGTTGTAATCCCTTAGATGGGATATTTCTATCCGCTATTCTTGTATTTACTTCATCTACCCTTCCGTGATTACATGTGTATAATCCTTCTACCACTCCATACATTTTATTTATGTTATTTATGTTATTCATTAATATATTACTCGAATATAATATTTTGTAAATTACCTAAAGGATATGTTCTATGTAATATACCTATGTGTGGAATTTTTGCGCTGTTCCAGCTATTGGAACCGGATGTATTTTCAAATTTATATCCGTCCATTAATAAACACTTCTTTGCCGGCCAGTCACGCGGTCCAGAATTTTCCACCATTAAAACCATCAATGACAATGTTTTGTTTGGATTTCATCGATTAGCCATTAACGGACTAGATGAAATATCTAATCAACCGATTTGTATCGATGGTATCTATCTGATTTGTAATGGAGAAATTTACAACTATAAAAATATTTATAAGTTGTTAAATGTGACTCCTACTACCAACTCTGACTGTGAAAGTATTATTCATTTGTATAAACGATATGGTATTAAATATACTCTACAAAATCTAGACGGTGTATTTGCGTTTGCGTTATACGATTCAAATATAAACATGGCATTTATTGCCAGAGATCCATTTGGTGTTAGACCATTGTATTACGGACAAACTGCTAATAATCTACTAGTATTTTCTTCCCTGTTAAAACAAGTATCTGGTCTATGTGATACTTGTCAGAATTTTAATGCCGGCACATATATTCAATTTACAATGACCAATGGAGAATTTGAATGTTCAGACCCACAGTCACATTATACAGCATTTAATTATAATCACAACACTATAGGCAATCACCAAACAATACTATCAACACGTCATACCAATGAACATTACAGTGTCATTTATAATACTTTATTAGAGGCTGTCAAAAAACGCGTCATTACTATGGAACGTAATATGGCTTGTCTTCTTTCAGGTGGATTAGACAGCAGTTTAATTTCTGCACTCGTTTCTAAATTTGTCCCAAAAGGACAATTACAAACATACAGTATAGGTATGAGTGGTGGTTCTGATTTAGAGTATGCTAGAATGGTGTCTAAACATATTCATTCTAACCACACTGAAATTATTTTAACCGAACACGAATTCTTTATGGCTATACCTGAAGTTATTTATAATATAGAAAGTTATGATACTACAACAGTTCGTGCTAGCGTAGGTAATTATCTTGTCTCCAAATATATAGCGGAACATAGTGATGCAAAGGTTATTTTTAATGGAGACGGTTCAGACGAATTAACCGGTGGATATATGTATTTTCATAATTGTCCTAGTGATATTGAATTCGATTACGAGTGTAAACGATTATTAAACAATCTTCAGTATTATGACGTTTTAAGGAGCGATAGAAGTATTTCGTGCCATGGATTAGAACCTAGAACTCCCTTTTTAGACAGAACTTTTGTTCATACATATTTATCTTTGCCTATTAATGAGAGAAATCATAATCATGATGACAAAATCGAAAAATATTTGCTTAGACAATCGGTTGCTGTTATGGACCCATATCTTTTGCCAAGAGATGTTTTATGGCGAACCAAAGAGGCGTTTAGCGATGGTGTTAGTTCTCAGCATAATTCTTGGTATGAAATTATTCAAGCAAAATTATCAGACAAGTACTCTGAAACTGAGTTTCAAGAAAAAATAAAACAGTATACATTCAATCAACCTACTACCAAAGAGCAATTATATTATAGAGAACTTTTTGAGTCATATTATCCTGGGAGAGGTGATATTATTCCTGGGTTTTGGATGCCTCAATATTGCGACGCAACGGATGCCAGTGCTCGCAATTTAGATGTATATAAAAAAAAAAATAAGTCTAATGAAACAACTTACAAAGAAAAAGGTAGCAAGTTGACCATTGACGTTGAAATAGCACACTATGAATAATTTATCCAAAATTTATTAAAGTATATAGATATATATATACTTTAATGATAGTTCATCAATTGGTATTTGATATTGCGTTGTATTCGTCGTATGTATTATATATAATCGCCTATTTACAAATCGGAACTTATAATCCAAAGTATTTAGATACGTTACAAGACTTTATGAAATACTATGTTACGCTTTTTTTACTAGTAAGATTTAATCCATTCGTTAAATCACAATTCACTGAATTTGATAGAAAAGTTGTATTTTCTTCTGCTATATTTTTACTCACCACTACTGTTTTTAATCAATATGCTAAAAGTGTAGATTTGACCGAATTATTGAAAGTTTTGCGAGTTGTTCGTTAGTTCAACGTTTAAGTGTTTTATTCTTATTTTCATTTATTTTTTTCTTAAACGTTTTACTCGTCTTTTCGTAGAAAAACTGTTTTAAATGCTGTAACATTCGCTTTCCTATGATTTCATCTATTTCTTGTTCTTGTATCATCTTTTCACTAATCTTATAATTATATTTCTTATATTCAGATTGAAATGAATTTATGAAATGTTCTTTTTCATGAACTTTCTCTCCCAACTTTGAATCTAAAAACGTGTTTATCATTTTTTCAATGCTTAACTGATGTTTATATGGCTTTACATTTATATAATATACCTTTTCATCTACCATTCCAACATGATATAAATCATCAATAAAACACACTTCTATATTATCTGGTAATTTAGTACATCTGACAAAATCGTTCATTGTTTTATCATGTGAAGTTCTACCTAACTCTACTTGTTTTCCTCTAACTTTAAATGCTGCGATTATCTTATCGAATAATTCATAATTGACTTTATTATCAAAATATTTTTTTATATTTATCGCCCATTGTTTATCCCCTTGATTATTCGTATATATCATCACCTTGTAACATTTATTTACCATTTTTTTTGATTTTAAATATTTTAAGGTGTTTATTATTTTTGGTCTTATAAATTCTGGATATAAATCTAATAATTCATTGAAATGTGTATTGCTATATTCATTATTTTTAAAATACTTATTTAAACAATCACAAAATATTCCAAATTCTGTAAAATAGCCTAGTGTTTCATCCAAATCAAACACCACTATTTTTAATTGTTTATTCATATAAAATATGCATTTATAAAAAATCTCACCAAATAATATACCCATTCTTATGGATTTGTCGTCGAATGATTACAGAAAAATTGCTCAGTTTTATCAAATTCCTAAACCCAATAATAAATCATATAAAGAAATCTCCGAAGATGTATTAGCCAGCAAATTATGTAAATGTATTAAAAAGGTTCGTGATAGCCGTCAGGTAGATGAGTCTGCTGCTATTGGACTGTGTAGAGATAGTATTTTCAAAAATCGAAATATTGATTTCTATAATTTTAAATGTAAAAAAGGTTCCCAACTTCTCTCCAAGAAAGGTACAACTCGGGTTTTGAATAAGTTTAGAAAAAAAATCGGATTTAATAAGACAAAAAAAGACAAAAAAAATAATCGCAGGATGTAAATGACTAAATTGGTTGATATGATTGTTGCTGCTCAAAATGTTCCTTATTACGAACCTATATCTCAAAATATTGACGAATGGACAACTGACGAATTGTTATACAAATCTATCAACATTGCTTTAGAAAACGGTATCCAGATTCGGTCTGCTCTCAATATTTGTAATACATTTCCACCGCTAAAAATTATTTACAAAAGTATTCTGAGTAAATATATCAAGCATTACACCTCCATTCGCTGTAATAAAACTTAACCATAACCCTATTCAATTACACTATTAGTAATTTACAATATGATATACTATCATACACTATCCTACAATTCGTAATCAATTGATTTATTATGAATTGTATACACGTTTGGAAGAAACTACTAGATATTACCAAAAGCACATAAATATATCTCTCTATACTTATGTAGTAAAGAAAACGTCTACTTCTATAGTCATATATGCCTAGAAATGGTAAAAATGGTAAATCAACTAAACTTATGGAATGTGAACCACTTGACTGTTTTTTTGTAACTAGTTATACTGCTTCAACCGTGAACAAAATATTGGAAATATATCATAAAGTAAAAGATAAAATGATTTGTCATGCGTGTAATGCCAATTGTGTAGATACCAAATTGGATGTGAAAGATACCTATAGCCCTACGTTTGTGATTTTGCGTAAAAGATATTGTTTATCTTGTTGGTTACAAAAAATGAAACTTGGACGTTAAGCTAAGATATTCAACTATATCTGGCTTATGTCATTACACAGAATAAAAGAGTTAGTATGATTATGCTTTATCTAGATAATCCAATGCGGCTAAAATTGTTTTTTCTTGGTCTGTTAATTTCTGAAATATAAAACATTCGTCTATTTTTATTTGAAATCGAGTCTTCCTAAAATTTCTACACAATAAATGTATTCCATCTTCTTGAATTTTTATATCAATTATGATACCTCCAGTTGTCAAGCAAATATTTTCCGGATTTTTTAAATTTATCCATCTAATATATCTACCATATTGAATATCTGTTAAATCATCTACGAATCGATATTCTTTTAGTTTCAAATGAAATTCTTTTAACTTATCTCGAGGTAATTGTAATTGTTGTAAATAATCGTTTTTTATGGCCTTTATTTTCCTATTTGTTAAATTTTCTATACCTGAATTGTTTTCATTGTCTAATGCCTTTATCAAGTGTTTATCATTTAATTTATTCATATAATAAACATAGGTTTATATTTATTATATTTTCAAATTACACTAATGGTGAAACTAAAGTTATTGTCCTTGAAAACAACCCAATCAGAATGGGACCATATTGATTGATTTATGTGATTTGTACAATAAAAATATCCAATCATTTTATTTACTTTAGAGAAGCATACAGTTTTTTATAGGCTGGGACATTATTTGCCTTGATTATATTTGCCAGAACCTCACATATTTCTTTTTGTTCGTTCAACTTGTATTTTCCACCGCATATTTTTGCCATGATGTTATCCGGATGTAACGTTTCGCATATTAAGTTATTTATCATCATATGGTCATGCCTTTCCATCAATACATTGTATAATGTTTCTCCATTATATGGTATCTTGACAACTCCTTTACATACACCGACTAGGTCTACTGCTCTTATCATTTTTCCTTTATAAAACACACAATGTTCTTTACTTAATTGGGTAGTAGCACTTGGTACATTCTTTCCTAGTGCGTCTTTTTCAATAGAAACAATATGCGTGAACAATGGTCTTGTACGTGTAATGGCGACAATTCGCTTGTTTCGAATCGTATGAATATCCGGATTCAACTTTTCAATTGCGACTATTCCTTGGTTCGTTGCGACAGGTGTTCCCGGGGGAAAACAAATTGGAGCTACTGCTATTGGAGGTTCTAGTGCTGGATCAATATTTCCAGTCACACTACCTACCACATACCTAAATGTACCATAACTACTTGACTCTCCTACATTCATTGTTTTTGTAATAGGTGTATTTGAATCTACATAATTCTCATATATGGCATACAGTATGTCAGTTTGTTTTTTTATTTTTAATTTACCAACCGTTGTATCGAATACTGTGAAATCACCAGCATCCATATACGTGTAAATGGCTTCGTCTTCAGCTAATTCTGCTGTATTCTGTGGTACTTCGGTATTAGATGCCTTCTTTATAATAAGCGTAGATGCTGTTATGACTGAATCATCACCCAAAAATTCTGATTTTGATATAACTATCTTTCCTGTGGTTGATTCTAATCCAGCATTACTCGTGAATAAACTCGTTATGTACTGTGTACGCTTTTGACTCTTTTCTACAATTGTACCTGTTGACAAAAGACCGACTGGTGGCGGTGGTACAGTTATTACTGTTGTACTTTCAACAATAGCTGGTATTGAAACGGTTGGTATGATATTAACTATTTCCGATATTGTTTCTTGTGCTAATGGTTCAGGGGGCGATACAAATGGATAAATAACAAAATTTACATTAAACGATATATTATTTATACCATCTGTAAATGTACCAGAATACATGTAAACCCCTGAAGTTAATTCCGCATTAGAGGTAATAGCTATTATCTGTGATGTATTTTTATTGATTAATGATTCTGTAACCATGGTTACATATGAATTATCAGTTACGGTTGCTATTAATTGAGTACTCAACTTTATTGTATAAGTACTGATGCCTGCCTTTCTTGAAAACGTGAATGTTTGGTCACTTGTAGTTTGTGATAATTCTACAGGATATATAACATAGGTCGGAGGAGGATTTACAACATCATTTCCGTCTTCGTTAGTACCAACCGTGCCAGCAGGTTCAGGTTCAGGTTCTGGTTCCGGCTCAGGCTCAGGCTCAGGCTCTGGTTCAGGCTCTGGCTCGGGCTCTGGGTCTGGCTCAGGTTCAGGCTCGGGCTCAGGTTCTGGTTCTGGTTCAGGCTCGGGCTCAGGTTCAGGTTCAGGTTCAGGTTCAGGTTCAGGTTCAGGTTCAGGTTCTGGTTCCGGCTCAGGCTCAGGCTCAGGCTCCGGATCAGGCTCTGGTTCTGGTTCAGGCTCTGGCTCGGGCTCTGGGTCTGGCTCAGGTTCAGGCTCGGGCTCAGGTTCTGGTTCTGGTTCTGGTTCCGGCTCAGGCTCAGGCTCAGGCTCCGGATCAGGCTCTGGTTCTGGTTCAGGCTC
>Ga0209390_10000611_pt1 | contig 71256 bp, 60 predicted proteins | sample BON01_FD_187212 | JGI IMG/M metagenome (GOLD analysis project Ga0209390, IMG submission 187212) | Freshwater microbial communities from Lake Bonney liftoff mats and glacier meltwater in Antarctica - BON-01 (SPAdes) (version 2) | ecosystem: Environmental > Aquatic > Freshwater > Ice > Glacier...
GGGTGGCACGTTTATTCGCGCAATTGCAAGGTGGGTGGCACGTTTATTCGCGTTTATTCGAACGCTGGCCCGAATCACCAGCCCCATCATCAGCCGCGACCGCAAAAGACAGCGCCAAACACCGTGGCTCCCGCACCCAAATGCAGACCGAGCTTCGGGGGAAATTTTTGGCGGCAGCCTGTATACTCATCCGCTCCCTGCAATACTGCCCTGAATCCTCGATTCGTAACAACCCCGGCAGCGTTGGACGATGACCGCTGAACCAGCTCCCATTGCACCACATGTCTCAGGTGCGTCTCGAAAACGTCGACATCTATGACCTTCGCATCCCCGATCGCCCTGACGCTGATAGCCCTCGCGCTGCCGATCGTGGCTTTGTACATTCTGAAAGTCCGCCTGCGACGGGTGCCCGTGTCGACCAATCTTTTCTGGAAACAAATCTACGAAGAGAAAACGCCGCGATCCCTGTGGCAACATTTTCGTGATCTGACATCCTTGCTGCTGCAGCTTCTGATGTTGCTGCTGCTCGTTCTGGCTGTGGCTGACCCGTATTTTTCCTCGCAACTGCTGCAGGCAAAACGCGTCGTGCTGGTGCTCGATAATTCTGCCAGCATGCGAGCCACGGATGTCCGCCCAACTCGACTCGATGCGGCTCGCCGATCGGCTCTGCAAGTCGTGGACGGACTGCGATTTCGTGATGAAATGGCTATTGTTCTGGCAGGCCAGACACCGGAAGTCATTGTCGGAATGACCAACCACGCTCCGACTCTTCGACAATCCCTCAACGCGATGGAGTTCACCGACAACCCCACTTCACTGGTCGCCGCAATTGAGCTGGGCAAACAACTGCTGGGCAAACATTCACACGGCCAGGTGATTGTGTTTTCAGATGGCTGCGTAGACGAAATCGCAACTCCAGAACCGGACATTTCTTCCAAAAAAATCACAACCAGTCCGGCCCTGTCTGATAAGCAATCAGCAGCATCGGAGGAATCGCCCAAAGCCGTGCCGATCGAATACCGTTTGTTTGCAACCGATGCGTCCAATATTGGAATCACGCAGTTGCAGGTCAGACGCAGCCTGGTGGATCCTGTCGGCTATGAAATTTTTTTGACCGTCAAAAATGCGTCCGCATCGCCTGTCGCCTGTCGCCTGGAACTGTCTCTGAATGATATCCCGGTAGACGTCATTCCTCTGCGACTGAAGCCCGAAGAAGTCTGGCGGCGTTCGATCGAAAAGATCTCGATCGATGGCGGCCAGATCTCCGCCGCTCTAACCCGGATTGAACCAGCAGCTGATAGCCGCAATTCGTCAATAGCAGCAGATCCAGCGAACCCACTTAATCCATCAGATCAGCCGGGCGACACGTCCCTCGATCTGCTGGAATCGGACAACGTGGCATGGGCTCTGTTGCCGGCTCGAAAAACACAAAAGGTGCTTCTCGTTTCGCCAGGAAATTTGTTCCTGACGAAGGTCTTCGAGGCCAATCGGCTGGTTCAAATCACGACCCAAAAAACAATCCCCGAACAGTGGCCGGCCGATTCCATCATTGTGCTGCACGGTGCCTTGCCGGCGACGCTTCCGCCCGGCAACATATTCGTTATCGATCCGATCGGCGACTGCGATCAATGGACGCAGGGGGAGTTCCTTGAAAATCCGATCGTGACGGAGCAGGACCGCTACTCCCCGTTGATGACTCATATTCGTCTCGACAACATTCTTGTTCACCAGGCAAGACAACTTCAATTCACGACGCCGCCTCATGCGCTGGCAACCAGCATCTCCGGCGATGTGATTTACGGAGCAGTAAAACGCTCCAACGGAAAATGCCTGGTGCTCAGCGTAAATCTTGACAGCAGCGATCTGGCTTTCAGGACCGTCTTTCCGATCCTGATCTCCAACGCGCTCGGCTGGTTTTCAGGAACATCGGGCGAACTGCAAAACTCGGTTTCAACCGGAGATCTTACGCGTCTGAATGTCGAAATGGCCGCAGACAACGTCGCTCTTCTTGAAGCGCCATCAGGCCGCACATCAAGGGTGACTATTCCCGATTCTTCCGCACCGTCCGGACGAATGATGACGCTCGGCCCATTCAACGAAGCTGGCATCTGGAAACTGACGGCAGAGAAATCGACGGAAAAAAAATCGACGACCAGCGAAACAGCCGCCGAGCTTCCGACACATACGTTCGGTCAGATCGCTGTCAATCTGGCAAATGAACGAGAAACCGACCTTCGTCCCTCCAAAGATCTTCAGGAATCGCAGGTTGTAAAAATGAACTCGGAGACGTGGATGAGTAAGCCGCTTTGGTTTTACCTGACGATAGCCGCGTGCCTGCTGACCAGTGTTGAGTGGTTTCTTTACCATCGACGGTTTATCTCCTGACACCGCATTCGCCACCTGCGCAGCGATTTTCTCACGAACGCCCCATTCTAATTTCAAGCCTCATGTTTTCATTTGAATTCACACGCCCAGCTCTGCTGATCCTGATAATCCCCATCATGATCCTGCTAGGACTTTTCTTTGCTCGCAGTCTCAGCGACTTTCCGCGACCTCAGCGAATCGTCTCCATGCTGACGCGGTCACTGCTGGCCCTGCTGCTGATCCTGGCGCTGGCCGGTCTGACCTGGCTGCATCGCACCGACGAAAAATTTGTCGTGTTCGTTGTGGATCAAAGTCGAAGCGTAGGCACCAATGGACAAATCGCCGCCGCGAAATTCCTGCAACTGGCGGAGCAGAGCAGGGGGCCTCACAAGGTTGCGTGTCTGCCATTCGCTGTGACCGCCGGCCCTGTGCAAATTGAGCCGCCGTTCAACGCAACTCCGCCACAAGCCGCTCCAGCGCAAGGAGCATTGCCGCCGGATCCCGGTTCTCTCGGCCTGAACGAACCCTTGGCGGACGAGCAGATGGCGGACGACAGCATGCAAGACGGCACAAATCTGGCCGCGGCCATTGAGGCTGCTGCTGGATTTGTGCCGCCTGGTTATGTGCCCCAAATCGTCGTGCTCACCGACGGAAATGAAACCAGCGGAAATGCGCTGGCAGCAGCCTCCCGAAGTGCTGTCCCCATCTCGACGATTCCCCTGCCTCCGCGATCCGAACCGGAGATTCAGGTGTCGGAGGTCAACGTTCCGGCGGAAGTTCGCGAAGGGGAGCCGTTCTTTGTGGATGTCACAATTTCCTCCAGTCACGACGACGAAGGACTGGTGGAAGTTTTTCGAGGTGATCACAAAGTCGTGAGCGAATTCCGCAAAGTGATTGCCGGTGAGAATAAGTTTCGATTCCAGCAGTCGGTCGATCAGGATCGCATGGTCGCTTTTAAAGTGCGCCTGTCGGGATTCCGCAGCGACACGCTCCTGGACAATAATTCGGAGTCCGGCCTGGTTTACACATCCGGCAAGCCCAGAGTCCTGATCATCGAAAGTGATCCCGATCTCATCCGTGAACTCGCGTATGCTCTGGAAGATGAAAGTATCCAGGTCGATGTTCGTCCGCCGCAGGGGATGCCCGATTCCCTGGCCGGTCTGCAGAATTATGAACTGCTGATTCTGTCCAACGTTCCTGTGACTCAGCTGACGCAGCAGCAGATGGAAATCGCTCGCATCTGGGTTCAGGAACTGGGCGGCGGATTTATCATGTTGGGTGGTGAGCAGTCTTTTGGACTGGGCGGTTATTACAAAAGTACGCTGGAAGAAATCCTGCCGGTGCGCAGTGACTTTGAGAAAGAAAAGGAGAAACCGTCGCTGGGCATGGTTCTTGTCATCGATCGTTCCGGCTCCATGGATGGCGATAAACTGGAAATGGCCAAGTCGGCCGCTCGTTCCGCGGTGGAGCTGCTGGGGAATCGCGATCAGGTCGCTGTGCTGGCATTTGAAGACCAGACATCCGTGGTCAGCGAGATGCAGTCGGCGAACAACAAGGGCAGAATCAGCGACGACATTGCCGGGTTGCAGCACGGCGGCGGGACCAGCATGTATCCGGCCATGGAAATGTCGTTTCAGATTCTCAGTTCCACCGCTTCGAAACTTAAGCACGTCATCATGCTGACGGATGGGATCTCAAATTCCGGCGACTTTGAAAGCCTGGCCAGACAAATGGCGGCGGCAAAAATCACGGTTTCCGTCGTCGCTGTCGGAAGCGAAGGATCAACCGACACGCAGCTGCTGGAATCGATCGCCCGCATTGGCAAAGGTCGTTACTACCTTGCCGAAGATCCGTCGCAGGTTCCGCAGATCTTTGCCAGAGAAACTGTCACTGCCAGCAAGTCGGCGATTGATGAGCAACCGTTTGTGCCGCAGGTGATTCGTGCTACGAGAGCCCTTGCGGACATCGATATGGAAGCCGCCCCGTTTCTTCTTGGATATGTGATGACTCGCCCGAAGCCAACATGTGAGATCATCCTCGCGACAGAAAAAGGCGATCCGCTGCTTGCCTGGTGGCGTTATGGTCTGGGGATGACGGCCGCGTTTACTTCGGATGCCAAAAGCCGCTGGGCAGCAGAGTGGCTCACATGGCCCGGCTACGGAAAATTCTGGACTCAGGTTGTTCGCCACACCATGCGAAAGAGTGAGACACGAGGCATGCAGATCACCGCAGCTCGAAATGGAAATCAAACGGAATTCCTGGTGGATGCTGTAAACGATACCGGCCAGTTTCTCAATCTGTCCGAAATCGAAATGACGGTCATCAACCCCATGCTGCGGACAGAAAAAAAGTCGTTACGGCAAACGGCGCCTGGTCGTTATCGGGCGGTGATGTCGACCGCTCATCCGGGGGCCTACAATCTGGAAATCGTCATGAAGCAGAATGGGGAAGTGCTCCAGCGGCAATCGCGAGGACTCATGATCGGCTACAGCGACGAACTTCGTATTCGCCCGGTGAACGAACTGCTGCTGAAGGAGATCGCTCAGGTTTCAGGAGGAGTTTACAATCCCACAGCCGAAGACATTTTTGCACAGCGGAGTTCTTCGGCGACGCGACCGTCGCCTCTTTGGCCGTGGCTGCTGACTGCGGCTGCACTGCTCCTTGTGCTGGATGTTGCCCTGCGACGAGTCGACTTTTTAAGGCAGTTTCCGGGACTGCGAAGAAAATCGAACGGCTGAAGCCGGAAGGCTGTTGATTCAGCGAGCGGCAAGGGGCTCGCTCAATGGCAAGCAATTTGACAAAGTAGGCGTCACTCTCCGAGTGACGAAAACCGCATAACGCGGCGCTTGGCATTCATCACTCGGAGAGTGATGGCTACTATAATCCCAAATCGACTGTCATTGAACGCTAGCCGCGGGTAGCGGCCGCACTTTTACATGAACACCCGCGGCTAGATGGGTGTTGATTTAATCGTAACCCGATGCGTCAGCGAGGGATGTGTGGCGAAAAAGTAAACATTCGCCAAAGGTGTGGGCATTTGTTAAAAATGCAGGCGAAATCTACTTTCCCCACAGGTTCGGCGAATATTTACGCGAAAAACGCCACAAGTCTATCCCTCACTGACGTTTCGGGTTTTGAAAACCCAATAAGTCAACGACCCGTTGAGGGGCCTTCAACACAACGTCGGCGAGATGCAGAGAAATCGCGGGATCGCTGTATTCTGTCTGTCAACTGTATTCTGTCTGTCAAAGGGGAACGGCCGAGGATACGATTTGAGGACGTGAAACTCAGTCGGCGGATGCGCTTTCTTCGCCGAATCGGAGAATGACTTCTGCTCGATCGCAGGCAGAAACAGACCAAACTTTTCAGCAACATCCGGACCTGGATCGTGGCCCCGGGATCGTCGGAACAGGAATCAGCATGATGCATCACATTCAACAACAGGTCCGCGCGGTTCAAAGCCGGCAGCAACGTCAGTGGGTCTGGCAATGTGCATCCGCCGGCCTGCTGATCGGCGGTGCATCCGGTTGCGCATTGAGTTGTCTTCGTCTGCTGACCCGAAGCTCCTTTTCATGGATCTGGGTGGGGATGCTCGTCGCCATTCCTGCCATCATTGGCGTCACGGTGGCTTTCGCGCGGTCGCGGTCACAGCAATTCGCAGCAAAGCAGATTGATCAGTCCTGCAACCTGAAGGATCGCATTCAAACCGCTCTGCAGTTCCTGGAGTCCTCGCCCGTCGACTCATTGCGACGCCTGCAAATTGCTGACGCAGAAGAACAGATCCGTTCGATGAATCCGGCCAGCGTGGCGCCCATCATGGCACCTCAGTTCTGGAGCTGGGGACTCTTCCTTTCCGTCGTCGCGATGCTGCTCGCCACCATCACACATCGCCCGTCGCCATTGATGGCATCCGTCATCACGAACAGCGTTGTCACCGAGCAGGCTTCACGCGCTGCCACAGCCCTGGAGGAAGTGGAGGAATTTCAGAAGGAGCAGAATGACCCGGAACTGGAAAAAATGCTCAGCGAAATGAACAAGCAGATTCAGGCCTTAACGCTGCCGGGCGTCGAGCCGAAAGAAGCGCTGGCCCGCCTGTCGGAGATGGAGGCCTCCGTGCAGGAAATGCAGCAGCAGTTGAGTGATGCATCAGCCGAAAAGCAGCTGAAGGAAATCGGTGAAGCCTTGTCGCTCGCGGACGCCACGGCAGCGGCAGGCGAAGCATTGTCTCAGGGGGACATGCAGAAGGCAGCCGATGAGCTGTCGAAAATGGAGATGCCCCAGTTGGATCGAAAGACAGAAAAAGCCGTGTCTGAAAAACTTAAGCAGGCTGCGAAGAACGCGGCCGAGCAGACAAAGCAAAGTCGCATCAAAGAAGCCATGGACAAGATTCAGGAGGGAATGTCGACGGGCGAAAAAAGTAAATTTGAAGAGGGTGCAAAAGGTCTTGCCGGAGAATGCGAGAAACAGGCGCAGAAGAAGAAACTTTCCGAGCTGCTGAACAAGCAGGCGCAGGCTCTCGGTGAATGCAAAGCGGAGTGCGAAGGCGAAGCCAAAGCTCAGGCTCAGGCTCGGGCTCAGGGCCCAAATAAGGGCGGCAACAAAGCCGGCAAGGGAAGCCCGGGGGATTCGCAGGGCGAAAAGACGGCGAAACAGAAGACCGGTAAAGAGATGAAAATCACCGGCCAGGATTCTGGCACCGGCGAAGTCGATACGGAAACCACAACCAGTCCCGAGCAGGAACAGGAGGCTGTGCGTGAGTACCGCAAAAATGCAGGCAAGTACGAAGCCATGCAAGAATCCGCTCTGGAGACAGAATCAATTCCGCTGGGGCACCGGCAAACGATTCGTCGTTACTTTGAGCTGATCAGACCTCAGGGAACCGAAGCAGATTCCATCGACGCCGCCAGCCCCGCAGCGCCGCAATAATCCCCTGAACTCTACTCTCCACCAGCCGCGCCATTCTCAAAACCCGGCCCCGAGCACGTCTCGCGGGTTCATACCGCCTTTGCTTTTCCGGCGTGAAAAATGAACGCAGCGCTCAGTGCAGATACCAACTCTGCCTAAACCTCTGACGCAAGCTCGCGCACGTGCTGGAAACTGAACGAACGCACCGCCACAAAGCCGGTCGCTCATTGTTTCTGCTTCGATGCAATCAGGTTAATTTATCGGATCACCCATAGTTGTTTCTCGGGCAGGCTCACATGACTTCCGGGCAATTTCGTTTTGATGAAGTTGATAATTTTTTTGCATATCGGCACGGATACCCAAGGCCGGACTGGGATCGCCTCTATCAGTGGGTCGATGCACTTCCAGGGGATTTGGACCGACAGCATGTCTGGACCGAGGTTCAGGCCAGATGGCTAGGCCGACTGTCGGATCATCTGCAGGACAACTACAGCATCTGGGAATCAGTGAACTTTCTACTCGTGAGCAACCGCCCAAAGCCGGATTGCGAGCGACTTATTCGATTCTGTGAGAAGAGCCAAGCCCGGATCCTCAAGCTTCATGGCAACGCGGTGGTTGATGAGGGATTTGGGAAGATCGTCGTCCTTATTCTTTCCGACTCAGACGACTATTTCGACTACATCGGTGACTGGTACCCGGAGGAAGGTGAGTTCGGCGGAAGTAGCGGAGTGTGCCTTTCGGGACCTTGTCCCCATATTGCTGTTCTGGCCGGACTATCGGCCACTTGTGAAGCCATGATCGCTCACGAGTTGAATCACTACTTCCTGCAGCACCTCGATTTGCCGAGATGGCTGGATGAAGGCATCACGCAGATCGTCGAAGAGGAGATCGCTGGGCTTGGGAAGCCTGAGCGAGATCGTGAACTGTCTCGAAAGCATGCGATCTGGTGGAACTCTGAAACTATTCAGGAGTTCTGGTCGGGGCAGTCATTCTCGGCGCCTGATGATCGGCAGCAGATGAGCTATGACCTCGCGATGCAAATGGCAAGTCATCTTCTCCAGAAATTCCCATCTACGTTCGCCGAATTTCTGACCTCAGCGAAGTCTGCAGATGCTGGGGACGCCGCACTCTGGGAAAAGTGCCGCTACAGCCTCAACCAGTGCGTTGCAGAAATCCTCGGCAACCAGGACTGGAATCCAAAGCTGCCGGCCGCAGGTGAAGCTACGCCTGGAACGGCTTACACCCCCGAGTTCCCTGCACTGCGATAAAAGCATCCGCCACTGACGTACTTGTCCGTGACAGCCCTGACGTCAGCGGTCAAAATCTGCCCGTCGGATGGCTCGCAGCATCCGCCTGTCGGTAGTCGCGAAATTTCGGAATTGGTCACAAAAGGTGTCAGGACCCGCTTATTGGCAAGCGAGAGGGATTTGGGTGTCGCTTCGACAGGGGAAGACCAAAACGATCAACTCCGGGTAATCGGTTTATCTTGTTCCGAATCAAGGATTATGCATTACCTCGTCAGCCATCAGACTAATCGGTCTCGACGCTCTCCTGGCGTTCGGCGAGGGAGTCTGACTCGGTTTCGTCTTCGTCGTCCTCTTCCTCGCCGGAGCAAAGTGGCAGCGTAAAGGAAAAACAGCAGCCGCGGGTTGGATTGTTTCGGACTCTGATGTTGCCATGCTGACGCTCAATCACATCGCGACAAATGGCAAGTCCGATTCCGAATCCTTCTGTTTTTGTAGTGAAGAATCGTTCAAACACACTGTCGGGAATTTCCAGAGCCAGTCCTGGACCGTTATCCGAAATCTGAACCAGAATATGGTTGGGGTTGTTGTCCGGACCTGCGGTGATCGTGATTTCAGGGCCTTCAATTTTCGCTTCTTCACACGCCTCCATCGCATTCACAAGCAGATTGATGATCACATGCGTGGTCTGCACGGTATCAACGTGAACCATTGGGCTGGTATCGGACTCAAGCACAAAATACGGATCGTGCACATGAATCTTGGCACCGCTTCGATCCGACTGAGTCCCCACCATTGTGATGGCATGATGAACCATCGTGGCCAACTTTGCAGGGGCCAGTGTCATGCTGCGGTTGGTGACGAAGTCGCGCAGACTTTTAATGATGGCTCCGGCATGCTCCACGCTGGTGCCGATATTGCGGGCACAGGAAAGAATAGTCTCCGGCGGCTGAGCATTTTTTACTCGGTTTGTCAGCGTATACAGGTGATTCGAAATGGCCTGCAATGGCTGGGTGAGCTGATGCGCAAATTCAGTCGCAATGTTGCCCAGCAGACTGAGCCTGGTGGCGCGATCCAGTTGTTCCCGCAAGCAGATCAGTTCTTCCGTCTGAGCCCGCTCCACATCGTTGTTGGTCAGATACAGTGTCAGATCCTGGCGACGTGATTTCGGCGATGCGGTCTCCACGCGCGCGGAATATGAGCACGGGCGGGCATTTGCATCAATCGCAAAAAACTGAAGTGACCTTGGCTGCGACGCGCTAACAGCCGCATGAATGGTTTCCAGCACAGCTTCGCCAGAATTTCTGGAAACGAACTCCGTCAGCAGCAGACCGACAACCTGAGGTGGCCTCTGCTGGCGAAACGGAATGACGCCGACAATTTCAAGCTGCGAATTCATACGCAGAGCAAAATCGCACGCCCCGTTGACGACGCTTTTCCATTGCCGTTGATTTCGACGTCGGATCTGCTCACGCCGTGAAAGCTGAACAGACCGCATCAGAATGCTGCCACAGAGTCGAATCAGCTGCCGAGTGTGCACATCCAGGCGCTGTGCACCAGCTTCCAATGCCAAGCCGATCACCGCGCTGAGGCGACCGCCCGACGTCACAGGAATCATTTCGTAGGCATCCAGATTCAGCTCGCGCAGGAGACCGGAGACGAGCTTGCTGCAGGCATTTTTTCTCTCGTCAAAGGCAGAGAAAAAATCATTCCCGGCTTTCAGGGATGTAACGGCATCCGTGCTGAACAATTGCATGGGCACGTTCTGCATCCGGGGGGCGACGGCAGGCGCGGTGCCAGAGGACCATTCGGCAATTACCGAACTGGTCAGTGATGCACATTCTCCTTTGCGCAACCACATCAAATGGACATGCTGCACATCCGCGAGTAGTCCGATTCTGGATACAACTTCTGCCGTCAGCGGTTTGATCAGAGCAGGCCGGATGTCCGACAGCATGCCGCTTAACTGAATCGCATAGTCCCGAAGAGCCTGTTGATTGTCAGCCAGCAGCGACATCATTCACCCCCGTGGAAACGAGCAGAAAAATCCCAGTCGCGCGCGAAAACAGGGGGCTCAGCACACTGAGCCCTGTCGGTGAAGCCTGATGATCAGTCGTCGTTCAGTTGCATCAGCAGGAACAGGATTTCTCTGAAGAGGGTAACGATTGAACCGAACAGCATCAACGCACCGGCCACATGAGCAGTGGTGGGCAGATGATGCATGATCGCGGATGTTTCGTAGAGGATGTAACCGCACATCAGCATGATCACGCCTGCGGAAAAGCCGAGTCCCAGACTGAAGCCAAAGATGGCGGAAGCAACGCTGACGGCAAACAGACCAATCCCGGCAAGAAACAAGGCGTTCCTCATGAAGGAAAAGTCGGTCTTCGACAGAACGACGTACAGAGTCAGCGCGCCGGTAATGAGCAGAGTCAAAAATCCAGCCTGACCGATGAGAGCCGGATTGGAGTGGGCAACAAAAGTCAGAATCGGCGCTGTAATAACGGCCTGAAGCCCCACGTAAAGTCCGAGGCCTGTGTATTGAGCGATTGCCGAGGCCCCGCTGAAGGCAAGACGCTGAGCAAACCAGGAAACGCCAAGGAATACGAACAGCCCGATCCACACCGACTGCCCCATCATCTGGAGCAGTGTGACGTTGAAGCCGGTTTGGAAAAAGATGAACTCAAGGCCAACCAACAGCAGGATGGCACCAAAAACGTGAGCATACACTTTTCGCAGAAAGCCGAGCCGCTCGCTTAAAGCAGCATCCACAACAAACATATCACGAGGCGGTGCGTACGGGTCAGTGTTCTGAAATGACTGGCTCATCAGAGTAGTGTTCCTGAACGTGCAGAGCGAAAAAACGGCCATGCTTTGCCCATGAAGGGCCCGCCCGGAGTATAGCCTCCCAAAGGGGAACAAGAACAGTCTCAGACGAAATTCCGATCACGTTTCCAATCACACCATGCCTGGCAACCGGATAATCGCGGGGAGCGGGCCACCAACAGTGGGAACGGGTCATCAACAGTCAAAGTAGAGCGAAAACTCATACGGATGAGGCCGCTGATTGATGGCTTTGACCTCATCTTCCCTCTTGTGCAGAATCCATCGCTCAATGACGTCCGGAGTAAAGACGTCGCCACGGAGAAGGAAGTCGTGATTCTTTTCTAGAGCCTCCAGCGCCGCCTCCAAAGAGGATGGCGTGCACACAAGGCCAGCTCGCTCTTCAGGAGCGAGATCATACAGGTCTTTATCCTGAGGCCGGCCGGGCGAAACACGATTTTGAATTCCATCGATCATGGCCATCAAAATAGCCGACATTGCCAGATAAGGATTGCAGGCAGAATCGGGGCAGCGGAATTCAAAACGCCGGCGGGATTCATGCCCGGAGTTGGCTGGAATGCGAATCGCGGCCGATCGGTTGCGATAGCTGTAAGACAGGTTCACCGGCGCCTCGAAGCCAGGCGTCAGTCGCTTGTAGCTATTTGTTGTTGGGCAACAGAAGGCCAGCAGGGCAGGCGCATGTTGCAAAAGTCCGCCGATCGCAAACATCGCGGTTTCGCTAAGACCACCATAACCACTGCCGGCAAACAGGGCACGCTCATCCTTCCACAGGGACAAAATCATGTGCAGTCCGGAACCGTTGTCGTTCCAGATCGGCTTGGGCATAAACGTGGCCGTCTTTCCATGCTGATGAGCCACATTGCGGACGATGTATTTCAGCCGAATCAGCTTGTCACACATCCGCACCAGCGTGTCATTTTTCAGATCAAGCTCACACTGGCCACCGGAAGCGACTTCATGATGCTGGCCTTCGGTTCTGATTCCGCTGTCTTCCAGAATCATCATGATTTCTGTGCGCAAATCCTGCAGCGTGTCGATCGGGGGCATCGGCAGATACCCTTCACGATGGCGAATATGGTTACCGCCTGCATTCTTGCCGACCCCGCGATTCCACTGTCCTTCGACGCTGTCGATATAGTAGTAGCCTTCATGTTCCCGCTGGTCGAAGCGGACGTTGTCGAACACGAAAAACTCCGACTCCGCCCCAAACAAGGCCTTGTCAGCGATGCCGGTGGAGAGCATGTAGTTTTCAGCCTTGCGTGCAATGTTTCGCGGATCGCGAGGATACGTCTGATGAGTCACTGGGTCTTTAACATTACACAGCATCGCCAGCGTCGACTTCATAAAAGGGTCGACAAAGCATGTCTGCGATTCCGGGACAATCAGCATGTCGCTTTCATGAATCGCCTGCCAGCCGCGCATGGACGACCCGTCGAATGAAAATCCCTGCTCAAAGCTTTCTTCCGTGAGCTGGTCGGCGGGGATCGTGAAGTGCCGTTGTGAACCGCGAAAGTCTGTGAATCGCAGGTCAATGGCGCGGATCTCGCGCTGACGACACAGAGCCAGAACTTCACGAGGAGACAACTGATTTTCAGACATAGTTCAAACAACTGCGTGGTAATGATGCAAAAAGGAACTCACGGGTGGGTACCAAACACAATACCGTTCAACGAAGCAAAGTAGTAGGCACATTCCATATGCCGCAACCCGTAAAAAGCAGGGCTTTTTGCGAATCAGCGGACGGCACACGGAGTGTGCCTGCTACTTTTTGAGCGGTATTGGGACCAGACACGAGCCGAAGGACTTTTATTCCGGACATCACGAACGAGCCGGAATTCCGCAATGTTGCAAAAGGCAGGCCGTTTCCTGACTATAAACGGCAGGAATCGTTCAAAGTCAGCGAAACAGAAGCAATCCGGGCCGGCAAATTCCACCCTCGGGGTCCAGAATGTTGGCGAGATGTGCATTGCTGCACGAATTTCCATCAGTGGTTGAAGAGAAATTCTCGACTGCTGATGATGGCCCACAGAACATCTTCCACAACCGTCCGGCGTTCTTCTGCTGGAGTTGCGGCAAGGATTTCAGCAATTTCCTCTGCCTCATGTGGTTCCGGCGAACGCGCTAACGACGTCAGGAAGACTTCCTGAATCAGTTCTTTGTCGCTCTTGAATTCAGTCAGCCATCGCGAAAGTCGATTTTCGGGCACGGCGAGTTTCGCGTTCACGGTGGTGCCATTCGAAATATGCAGAACCTGGACCATGCTGGGTTCATCGGACCGCTCACATTCACACGTGATTCGTCGCTGGTTCCGCCCAAAGGTCTGCAGGAAATAAGACTCCACCGCAGAATCGTGCAGCTGAATTGCTCGAGTCCCCTTCGCGTATGCGTCGGTCGGCTTTACATCTGCGCCTGGGTAAAGAATCCTGGTGAATTCTGTCGGCACGTCGGTCACGAACGAGACAGCATCCAGCAGCACTTCGGCCATCAATCGTCGTGGGAAGTAGCGAGAATAATGACGAGAGTCGCCGGCGTTTTCCGGAAGGGTCTCACTGCTGCGCTGATACGCTTCCGACTGCAGAATTGTTCGGACGAGAGACTTCAGATTGTACTTCTCGTCCACAAGGTACTTCGCAAGCGCCGTCAGCAGGTCTTCATTGCTGGCCGGGTTTGAGGCACGCATGTCGTCGACCTGTTCAACAAGCCCAACACCAAAAAAGTTTTTCCAGACCCGATTGGTGATGGACCGCGCAAACATAACGTTGTCAGGTGCAGTCAGCCACTGAGCGGCATACTCGCGACGATCAATCGGACTGTCTAATGCCAGAGGTTCTCCATCCAACGGCGCTGGAGACTGTGGCTTCCCGGTCCTCGGCTGCAGCAGTTCGCCAGAGGTGGCTGTGACGAGCGTCCGCAGGCCGTCGCCATTTCGCGGATCGCCTCCCCATCCCTTGGCACGCACGCGCGAAAACAAATTGGCGAATGCGTAGTACTGGTCGTTGGTCCATTTTTCCAGAGGATGGTTGTGGCATTTTGCACAGCCAATGGAAAGACCCAGAAACGCCTGGCTGATATTCTCCGCCATGTCTTCCGGAGCCTGATGGAGCGCGTAAAAATTGGTGGCTCCGGCATCGATACTGGAACCCTTCGACGTCACCAGTTCTCTGACAAACTGATCCCACGGTGTGTTGGCCTCGACCCGGTCATGCACCCACTTGTAGTAGGCTTTGATGGCATCAGGGCGCAGTTCTGTCCCGTTCAACAGCAACAGATCGGACCAGCGATAAGTCCAGTAGTCGACATATTCCGGCCGATTCAAAAGCGACTCAATCAGACGATCGCGTTTGTCCGGCGAATTGTCCGCGACAAACTCGTGCACCTCTTTACTCGTCGGCAGCGTCCCGATAGTGTCGATGTAAACCCGCCGAATAAAGACCGAATCCGAACACTGCGGAGAAGGCTTCAGATTAAGCCTCTGGAGCTGCTGCAGGACCAGTTCATCGATAAAATTTCGTCTTGGCAATTCTGCGAAGACGGCCGGCTCAATGGTCTGCTCGAACGGGACGGTCATTCGAGCGATGACGATCTGACTGGAAAACCACGCCGTGATCGCGCCTTCACCGGGACCGATAACATTCACAAGGCCGTCTTCGTTCACAGTGGAAACGGCTTCATTTGCCGACGAGAATTTTGCCAGTTGAGTCACATCCTCAACGCGACCATCAGAATAATGAGCACGCACCAGCAGAGGCTGCGTCATCCCGCGTTTCAAGGTCACTCGCTCAGGCAATATTTCCAGCCTCTGCAGCTGCGCATCGTTTTCTGAAGGGGCCTCCGCTCCCGCGGCGATCCATTCCGCAACGACTCGATAATGCCAGGAATCCGGCTTGAGCTTCAATCCCCCTTTATGAGGCACAGCCATCGTTGGCTTTGTCAGCAGCAGACTTGCCGATGGCTCGGCCACTTCCACTCGTCGTCCAAGCTGCTGTTCAACGATTGTGAAATAGTCTCGGTCTGGATCATAGCCGCGCAGAGAAAGCCTGAAGCCACCTTTCCCTGCGAGCGCCCCATGGCATGCGCCGGAGTTACATCCCTGGCGAGCCAGCACAGGTTCCACATGATTCCGAAAGGACCAGACGAAAGCCTGATCCATGTCGCGCACGGTCACCTTCTGGACGGCGCCGGAATCCGTTGCACCCTGAATTCGAACGTGCGTCACACCGTTGCTGACCGGAATCAGCTTCAATCCTTCCACACGAACGACAGCAGGGTCGTCGCTGATCAGAGTGATCGTAGGTGGGGCAGGGCCGACGGCTTCGTCGCCGAGAAACTGTTCCGCAAGCACACTGTGCACGGCTTCGGCGCCGCTGAATACGACTTCCTGAGGAAGCAGTCGCACCTCAGGCTCAGCCCCGTCGCTGCAAGACACGGTTAGTGCGAGTAGAGACAAACAGAATGCGATTGCAGAAGACTTCATCATGGTAAAGGCTCATCAGCAGACGAAGGACAGATCAACAATCAATTCAACCAGATTAGTTGTGCAGTTCCAGGATGGCTTCGACCTCGACAGGCACGTTGTAAGGAAGCGATCCCATGCCTACAGCACTGCGCGCTGCTTTACCCGCTTCGCCAAAGACTTCGACCATTGTATTACTGAAGCCGTTGATCACGAACGGATGACGCTGAAAGTCGGGCGTTGAATTAACCATGCCAAGGACCTTCACGATCCGCTTCACGCGATCCAGAGTTCCCAGGGCGGCTTTGATTGTCGCCAGCATTGTGAGCGCCACATCGCGAGCCGCAGCGACTCCCTGTTCTTCCGTCAGATCTGAACCGACTCGGCCGACAGTCATTTTTCCAGCGGCGTCAAATCCGACCTGCCCGGAAACGTACGCCAGCTTGTCCACAATCACAACGGGCATATAAACACCGCCCGGAGGTGGTGTCGGTGGCAGAGTGATTCCAAGCTGAGTCAGGCGAGCGTCAATACTCATAGGTGAACCTTGTCTGAAAGTATGGAGCGAACAAAAATTCCGGATTCTGAATTCCAGTGATCCGCAGAAGGAACTTGTGCGTTCTGAGTCCTTCTGGCTTTCGCTGGAGTTTAACGACTGCGGCAGACGACGGGAATGGAGTCAGCGCATCGCTCCGGCAGTACGCGGCCGGACGTTGATGAGTTTGCCCCGGTCCATTGCGAAGCGATCTGACGTTCCTCTACACTTCCCGCGTTGATTCGCCTTTAACTGCCTGGAGAATTCTGCATGCTCAGTCTGCGATCCCTGATGTTACTCGGCCAGGATGGTTCGAGTTTGGAGTTTTCGCAGGTGCTGATTTATTTCGGCATCGGCCTCCTCGTCATCCTGCTGATCGTGTTTGTCTCCCTGTTCGCCTCGGTCTTTTCGCTGTGGTTCCGGGCATTCATGTCGGGCGCTATGATCGGGCCGCTGCAAATGGTGGTGATGAAGCTGAAAAAGGTGAACCCTCAGACCATCGTTGACTGCCGAATCATGTCCGTGCAGGCTGGTGTAGCGAATATCACCACAAACGCCATGGAGTCGCATTATCTGGCTGGCGGCAATGTGCCGCTGGTCGTCCGAGCTTTGATTGCCGCTCATCGAGCTCAGATCGCACTCGACTGGAACACAGCCGCCGCCATCGACCTTGCCGGCAGAAATGTTCTGGAAGCCGTTCAGACAAGCGTCAAGACTAAGGTCATCGACTGTCCTGATCCGTCACGTACAGGCCGACCAACTCTGGACGGGATTGCAAAGAATGGAATTCAGCTGAAAGCTAAAGCTCGCGTGACCGTGCGAACGAATATCACGCAGTTGATTGGTGGCGCCACGGAAGAGACCATTATCGCTCGCGTCGGTGAAGGAATCGTTTCCGCAATCGGTTCCTGCGAAAGTCACAAGGAGGTGCTTGCAAATCCCATGCTGATCGCTCGGGCGGTACTTGCTAAAGGTCTGGACTCCCAGACGGCGTACGAAATCGTTTCCATCGACATCGCGGATATCGACGTTGGCGACAATGTCGGGGCTCGTCTGCAGGCCGATCAGGCCGAGGCAGACATGCGAATCGCCCGAGCCCACGCGGAAGAACGGCGTGCGGCAGCTGTGGCGGAAGAGCAGGAAATGAGAGCTCTTACTCAGGAAAACCAGGCTGAGGTTGTGCTGTCTGAATCCGAAATCCCCAAAGCCATGGCAGCCGCTTATCGAACGGGCAATCTCCGCGCCCGCAAAGACAACGCGATAGAGACTTGAGCCCTTGTCGCGAAAGTATCGCATTTTCAAACAAGTTATTCGGTCGCCGGCAGCAATCACGCCCCCGTCTGCGAGGCTTCCGTCTTACGCTCAATTGAACTCAGTGGCCAGCCAGTCGTCACGTTTCTGGCGGCTTTCGAATTGACTGCTTGAGCGACCAGGGTTTGGGGCGTACACTTTGAAACCGGTCAGGAAGTTCGACCGGATTTTCACCTGCCTGCAAAAAAGGTTACGGTGTGTTTCAGTTGAGGATTCCGGAGGGCTCCAACACTGGCCATGAAATTCTCAGGAGTTTCGGACGTGATGGACGGATTACTGCAAGTTGAATTAACGACCCAGGAACGCGATATCCTTGTGAGAGGTCTGCGGTATGTCCGCAGCGCGATCATGCTGGAAATGCGAGAGCCATCTCGCGAAGACGAATGCCGACGAGGCGGGCTGCTTGATGAAATTCAGAACCTGAGCCAGCGACTGGAATCCACAGATCCGCTCGGCGTGCAAGTCTGAACAGAACTTCGGCGCACATCGAAAGATAAAACGTCCGGCGAACGCCAACAACACCGGACGAACGACACAGCGTAAAGGCCGACCAGATCTGGTCGGCCTTTTTTATTGGAGCTGCCACTCATCGCCAGAACTGCAGCGAATCGACAGAACGGCTATTTCTATTTTGACTCGGCACGACCATTTTGCAGCGTGGTCTTCAGAGTGACATCCTCTTTCGCCAACGTAATTGTCTTGGCCGTTCGCCTCTGACCTTCAGTGCCTCCATGCTGAATAATTTCCAGCGTCGCCGTTCCCGCCACAGCCTTTCCGAGCACGAACCGCACAGCAATCTCGTAATCTCCGGACGGAGCCGTGTGGCACACATACGTCTCAGACTGCTTTGAGGCCTCGGCTTTGGAAACCCCATCTTCACCGACCAGCCGACCGCCGTTGGCAGTAGCGCGTCGTTTGTAGCTGCATTTCGCGCCGCCGGGCTCGGTGATAAGAAGGTCCAGATCGGCAGGACCGACCCAGGTCAGGCGAATTTCCAGGTCAACGATGGCAGCCGCCGTCAGTTGTTCTCGAAACTGCTGCCCGAGCTGTGACCGACCCTCGCGGTCGCAGCGAGCGATGATATCGGTAACTGCCTTTTTTGCTTCGTCATGCAGCAGAACAAAACTGTTCTCCCAGCAGTGTTTCAGAATCCCGCATCGAAAGAAGACCTGAGCCTCCGTCCTGCCGGATTTGTCGGCGATGCTGCGCCCCAGCATCCAGGGCTCCGACAATTCGGGATTGATTTCCGTGGCTTCGCGACACACAGCAAGCGCTTCGTCCCATGCCTGAAAGCGAGAGAGCAGGGCTGCTGTCAGCAGCATCTGACGAATGTCAGATGTAGAGAAGTCGAGCCGCGACTGAAGGACGCGTGAGATCTCGTCAGCAGGCCGTCCGGCCAGTTTCATTTCAATGGCGAGAATATCGTAGATCCATGGGACAGCGCAATCATTCCGAATCGCGCTCAGCATCCCTTCAACAGCCACGTTGTACTGCATTTCCCCATGCAGATAAGCGACAGCGTCAGCCAACGTTTCTGCCGACGGAGCCTCCCGAGTAAAGATCTCATCCCACTTCGCCGCAGCGTGATCCGGGTCTTTCAGGACCTGCTTCGCCAGCGATGAACCGGTTGCAGCCGACGGTTTATCTTTCCCGGCTGCGACCGCACTCTGCGAACGTGGGCCGGTTTTCTTAGTCTTCTCGTCAGCCGCAAGAAAACAGGGCACAGCGGACTTGAACAGCGGCAGGCTGGAATGCAAAACGGACAGATCGACATCCTGTTCTGATGTCGCTCTGTCCGTCGCAGATTGTTGGTTCTTCCTGAACTGTTGAGGCCGAATTACCTCATTGGTTTTTTTTTGATCGATGACTTCTTCAGCTGAATACCCTGATCGACTGCAGTTACAGCCTCTGGTGGGAGGCTGAATTGTCCACCGCCCCCGAATCCGCCCTGCTGGCCACCACCACCGAATCCACCCTGCTGACCACCCTGCTGTCCGCCCTGCTGTCCACCAAGACCACCCTGCTGGCCTTGTGGAGCCTGAGTGATCACGACGAGATCCGCCACATCGTAGATGCGTGTGATCAGGTTCTCTTCAGAATTCGCGGTGTCGACTGTCGTGACCATCATCACTTCGTTCTTAATCATGAAGGTCAGACCTGGATCCTGGTCCTTCACCTTGGCGAAGATCAACGTCAGAGCATTGCGAAGGGAAATCCCCTTCAAATCCACGTCGGCTACCTGGGTTTGTTCGAGGAACTCTGAATCCGCACCGATGTCTGGATCGGTTTCATCCAGAATGATTCGCATCGTGTAAGGACCGAGTTCCGTGTAGTACGATTCAAGGAACTGCAGAATCTCACCGAGTGAATTTTCCCCCGGGTAACTCAAGGCCGGAATCGGCTGATCAAGCATCTGTTCCAGCCATAGTTCTACAGGCTTCTCGGAACGCAGAGAAACAGATTCGTATTTCTTCTTACGCGCCAGGGTCAGAGCACGCCAGACGTCAGCAGGCGGATACAGTACTGGTGGCTCATCCGGAAATGGCACGTGTGACAATTCCACCTGATACAACGTTTCAAGGAACCGATCCTGTCGCAAATTGACAAGTTCATACGCCTTGCTCAACTGGCCGGCTGTTTCTGCCATGACAACAGCAGCCGATGCCGTGCCGTTACCCGGCTCCTGCTGCCGCGCCAGGCGTGCAGCCGTCTCGGCTTCTTCGTAGGCAGGTATATCGCCGTGACGAGCACGATCCAGAAGGCCTCGCACCTGAGATATCAGCGTCTGCAGGCGCTTCTCTTCGATTTCGGTTTCCTGCAGCAGACGATCCATCGCTTCTCGCGTGGCTCGCTGCTCAGACTGTTCCCGCTGACGAATCTGATTTGTCTGACGTGCAAGATTTACGTCTGTGTAAGCATCGATTACTCGACGTTCGAGTTCATCACGCTTCTCTGGTGCAACCTCGACAGAAGCTCGAATTGTTTCCAGCAGATCCTTCAACAGCGTCAATGCGTATTCAGGCTGATCGGCTGCTACGCGATTGGCTTCGTCAACGGCGGCTCGTGTGGCCTGAACAAGCTGCTGAGTGCGAATCTGAGCCCGCGCCGCGGCGTTCTCCAGAGCGTCACCTTCACCAGCCTCAGGCGGGCCAAGACGATCTTCGCCAGCATCAGGCATAGGAGTCGGAGGTGCTGGTGTCAGGGCACCTTCAGTATCATCAGGAACGACGACAGGAACATCGACGCTCTCGTCCTGGAGTGCACTGACAAGGCGAGTCAGCGTTGGATTGGACGCATCCAGTAACTGAGCCTGACGAACAATCGCAAGAGCTTTTTCGTCCTGTCCCGACTTTCTGAAACGCTCAGCGGCCGCGATGGACTGATCGATGGCCGACTTGAATTCCTGGGATGTCGCCTGCAGTCCTTCGAGCCCCACGATCGCAGCATTCAACCCGCCAGATTGTTCGGCTCGGTCGAATAAAACATGGACCTCTTCGCCGACCACTGCAGCAGAGTCAGCCGCAGCATTCCAGACGACCTGTTTGCCGTTCTCATTCGTCCCGGACACCTGAAGGCGATTCGCAGGAGCACCTTTACCAAAGACAATCGTATGGCGATCGGCTCGCAGTGCCACGGCATCATTGGCCGCGAGAGACAGACCCTGTCCATTCAATTTAAGATTTCTAACAAACTCCGGAGCTGACGAGAGCTGCTTTGAAAGACGCTCGGCAGAGGCAGCAATGTTAAGTGAAGATGGATATTCAAAAGTTCCACCGGTCTGGTTGGCAAGAATTCCGGGGAGCTGCGAATCCACAGTTGGCCCAAGGAGCAACGCGTGGAAAGAAACACTGCAACTGATCATGTCATCTACAAGGGCATCCAGATTCTTGAGCGAAAGCTGGTCTGCCGCGCTCATGCCGTCACCAATGTACAGGACCGACATTGGTGCTGCTGGCTGCTGCGAGAATGACTGTCGCAATGCCCATGAAATGTCGGTGGCTCCCATCGGAGTCCGCGACGAAAGCTTTGCCACGGCCTGGTTCAGATCATCGCTGCCTGTGACCACGAACCCATCGGTTAGTGGCACATAGGATGAATCTACCGCAGCAACCATTACGGTGTGACCGGCTGGCAGCCTCTCCAGAACCGCGGACAGAAGCTGAATGCTTCCCTGGCGGAACTTTCCGGTCTGGCTGGCCGACGTATCAACCAGCACCACGTGCCTTCGAACTTCCGCTGGCGCGGATGACGAACGCAGAGCCAGAGCAAAATGCTGCTGTCCCATGCCGGCTGTTGTTCGGAAAACAACAGCGTCCGGAGTAGTCAGCTCCGGCTTTGAATCTGCCATTACAGCGTGACAAAACGCTGAAACGCCAAGCCCAAGTGAACAAAACGAACCCGCCAGATGCCGCATGAGAATTCCCCTGAGGTTCTGCAAAAGCAGACCGTCCGATGGACAAAACTCGAAACACATTCACCAATCCGAATGTGCTTCGCGCAGTAGTCTACAGTCGTTCTCGGATCACCGGGAAAGGAATTCCCGGCAAAAACAGGCAGAACAAAGAGGCTGGAGAAAAGTCGGCAAAACTGACCGTGCGAGACCGTCAACTCCGCAAACTCAAACACCGGAGAACCGTGATATTCGGGCGTATTCTTCCACATTCGCGGTCCGACCGCTCGGTTGGTCGGTGAGGACTGCTTTAAAAGCAGGTACCCGCAGCCTTTCATTGTGCCCCCCAAGACCCGGTCGAATTAATTCAATTCTGCGGATTCTGACGCCGATACTCTCCGCAGGGATCGGCGGAGGAATGAAGCAGACATCGAACATCAAGCCGGATGCCGCCTGAGTGGGGACCTTCTATGGGGCGGCATTCTGGCTTTCTTGGTTCAGCGCTGACTCTTGCTCTCACGGCTGCAGCAATCTCCCGAATCATTGCTGATGCGGACGGCAGCCTGCCATCCGCAGGCCCGACGGGCGAACGACGCGAGGCCGCAGTATCCGGCCGCGTTCGAACTGAACCGGTTGAGACCGTGCTCTCGTGCAATCCGCAAAATGCGGTTGAGCCGAATGACAACCAACGATCGGCGGTAACAACCGTGTTCCATGTGCCAGTTCCAGCGGGCGGTTTCCTGGTCATTGGCAGCCTCGACATCTCTGGGGCTCCTCACATCATCCGCATCGCTTCACGACAGTCGCGCCGAGCCGAGCCATCCGATATCGGCAACCCATGCCTGACCACAACGTTCAAGACAGCCTGCGTCAGGAATTCGAGCGAAGAACACAACGGCGCCCCTGTCGTCATGCGCAATCCGCTCCACGAAGTCCGCCTTCAAACGGACGGCTTCTCTTCGACTGCCGATGAAGTCACTTCGAAAGTTGAAGTTGAGAAGGTAACTCAAATCAGGACTCAAGTCGTCAGCGACGATCGAAAACTCTCCACCTCAGCGCAACGCAGTTTCCTCGCTCCTCACTTTGAAGCGGCGACTATTATTCACGAACCAACGCTGGCCCGGATGATTGCCAGCAGTGACCGAGTCGCGGTTTATCTGGACAATGGCCTTCTCACTTCAGGCCAGTACACCAATGCGGCTGCAGCGAACGATGAGACGGTCATCATCGATTCCGCCCGACGCATCTGCAGCACGATTGAGACAGAGTTGGCTGACAGAATCTACAGTTGGATCCATCCCATTGCGGATCTTGATGATGACGGACACCTGACCATTCTGATCACGGACCTGGATCGGCGCGATCAGCCAGACGTGACACCGGTGCTGGGCTGCGTTCGAGATTCAGACTTTCAGCAGTTTGACTCAATCGATTTCGGAGGCGACATCGTCTATCTGGATTACCGGCTTCCCGAAGGTGACGAACTGACTGCGCTACTCGCCCACGAACTGACGCACGCCGCGATCGCATCCCTGCAACTGGAACTCAGAGCCGAGACTCCGGGAACGAATCACGTGAGCGTACAGCCGTGGATGAACGAGGCAGCGGCGCATTGGGTCGAGCTGTGTTTTTGCAGCGAACCGACCGGATTTTCAAATCGGCTACGTCATTTTCAAGCCGATACCGCCTCTTGCCCAATTGTGGCCTGCCAGTCGCACGTCCCCCTGAGCACTCGTCGAGCCGGCAGCCGAATTTCCGGAGCCAGCTTTCTCAGACGAGTCATTGAACATCCGGAACAACTTCGTCAGCTGCTTCACGATGGAAGGCCTCTGGATGAAGCGCTCAGCCGCATCGCTGGAAAGCCGTTTGAAGAACTGTTCCGCACATGGTCAGCGGAACAGGCTGCTCTAGTGCAGGCGTCTTCGAATTCTCGGGTCCATTCTGTCGTGATAAATGGCACAATCGCTTCACGCATTCATGGCACGTCGTTCATTCTGGTTCGATGTGATGAGATGCCGTGTGAGCTTATTATAGAGTCAGAAGAAACGGCCAACCTGCAGGTCACGGTTTTGACCAACTGATAGACCGGGTGAGAAATAGCATGCGTGGCATCTCATCGCAGCAGATGCCGACCGACAATATTCAGCATCTGATCATGAACATGATTGTTGGAGGCCAGAATGCTGGTTTTACTGATCGGCATTGGAGAACCATCACAGGTTGTGACTTTGCCCCCAGCCTCTTCGACGATCAGCTGTCCTGCAGCATAATCCCACGGGGAAAGCTGGTATTCAAAATACGCTCCGTAGAGTCCCGTTGCGACCTGGGCAAGATCGAGCGACGCAGTTCCAAATCGCCGAATCCCGTGGATCTGCTGCCGGAAACAGTCGCCAATCGCAGCCAATGTGGCTTCCATCATCGCGCCGCGGTCATAGTAAAACCCGGTTCCAATCAGGCATTCGCTCATGGATGCCTGACCGCCGACATGAATTGGCTTCCCGTTGTGAGTCGCCCCGTGGCCTCGGCGAGCCACATACAAATCGTCACGCACAGGATTCCAAACTACACCGCATTCAGGCTGGCCATTGTGAAAGTAAGCGATGGATACCGCAAAGTGTGGAATTCCATGCGCAAAATTCGTCGTGCCATCCAGAGGATCAATCACCCACAGATCGGCCGCCTCGGGATCGCCCGGGTTTTCCTCCTCTCCCAGGATAGCATGATCCGGAAAAGTCTGGCGGATCACTTCGACAATCCGCCGCTCAGCAGCCAAATCGGCGTCGGTCACAAGATCAGAAATTCCTTTGCTCCTCACAGTGAACCCGTCCTTAAAAAAACGGGAAAGAATGGCGCCGGCTTCAAGCGTGGCACTCAAAGCGACGTAATCTGCGTTTAATCGGTCAGCAACGCTCAGCATGGGATTCACACCAGAATAATTCACGAAATTGACAAACACGAAATCTTCAAAAGCATCGCTGAATAGAACGGGGGACTCTGAAAATCGAACGCCAGCGACTGACTCGAGTTCAAAAAGGCCGCCGAGAGATTCGTCCTTCGTCGGATTTCCAACGGGCAGCCGACTGGCAGAACGGCAGTTTGCATCCACAGCCGCTGATTTGCGGCAGAATAACGTAGGCAAACCAGAACAGGAATCACGTTGGATGTATCCTTGCGTCCCGGACACCTGATTTGCAGGATAATTGCCAGAACGGTGACATAAACGTCGATACGCGGGTTCAGGATTGAATCAGCGGCAGATTCGGATAGAATCCCGCTTCCTGAACGGAAACCGTTTCCCGCCAGGCTTCATTTGGTCACCCAAATCAGCGTTTTAGGGCATCGTTTGCAATCACTTGCTGGGATGTACCCGCTGTTCGGGATTATGGACGAGTTGTAAGCGTATGCCGATTGCTCAGGATCACAAGGCGAAAGTTATCGCCGAATTTGGTACGAAGCCGGAAGACACAGGATCTCCGGAAGTTCAAATTGCAGTTCTCACCGCAGACATTCAGGCCATCACTGAACATCTGCAGACTCATCCCAAGGACTATTCAGGTCGCCGTGGTCTGCTGGCAAAGGTTAGTCGGCGACGTCAGTTGCTGGACTACCTGAAGTCCAAAAGTCTCGACAAGTATGTCGAGATTATTGCGAAGCTGGGAATTAGAAAGTAATCAACAAGGCGTCGCTGCGGAATTTCCTGGCGACGCCTTTCTGTTTTGGCTAAGACCCGGACCTTGCACAGGGTCGATCGAAGAGCCTGATGATGCGGGCTATTTGAGTGACATAAGCTTGCCCCCGAGGCAAACCTTACTGCAGTTCATGCCTTCGTCACTGGAGTCTGCAGAGTGTTGGAAGCATCGTTGTGTTGTTGTCGTAAATTTGTGTCGTTTCGTTTTGGAATTTTTTTGACTGCTGCCGCAGGTTCGTAGCGGATTGCCGCATCCTGGGGCGACTTTGAGTTGTCGGAAGTTGCAGGCCTGTTGTCTGACGTGAGTGATCTGGTGGTCTTAAGGCAGTGTGTTGGATGATCGCATCGCGATCTTGTCACTGTCGGCCCCTCACAGGAGACCGATTTGGTCTGCAGCGAATTGGACTGGTATCCCAGACGCCCTGATGCATGGCATCTTTTCGGGCGGCCGTCGATTGCGGTTTTGGGCAGATCTGAATTGCTGCATGCTTTCCTGATGTCGTGAAGTTGCTGCACGAGCGTTGAATCTGGCTTTCGATCCTGCCTTGTGATGCAGTCCGTTTTACCGGCTGGTCCGGGTAAGGGAAGTATTGTGAAGAAAGTCACTGTTGAGTGTGAGTTTGCAGGACGCAAGTTGTCCATCACCACCGGCGAAATGGCCAAGCAGGCCAGTGGCGCCGTGATGATTCAGTTCGGTGAAACTAGTGTATTTGTTGCGACTCAGTCTGGTCCTTCTCGTCCGGGTACCGACTTTTTCCCTTTGACCGTCGACTATCGCGAACGCCTGGCGGCTGCCGGAAAGTTTGCTGGCGGTTATCTTAAACGCGAAGGTCGGCCCACGACTCGCGAAGTTCTCACCAGCCGACTGACCGACCGCCCGATCCGACCGCTGTTCCCAAAAGGGTTCCGCGACGAAGTGCAGATCATGGGCAACGTCATGTCGTCTGACGGGGAAAACGATCCGGACGTACTGAATATCATCGCAGCAAGTGCCGCTTTGATGATTTCCGGCCTTCCCTTCAAGGGACCAATCGCTGCAGTACGAGTTGGCATGCTGGAAGACCAGTTGATTCTGATGCCGACCGTTGAGCAGATGAAGACCAGCAAGCTGGACCTCATCGTGGCCGGTTCACAGAAGGCCGTTCTGATGATCGAAGGATTCGGTCAGCAGATTCCTGAAAAGGAAATGGGCGATGCGATTATGTTCGCTCACAAGCACATTCAGACTCTGTGTGCACTGCAACTGGATCTGGCTAAGCAGTCGGGTGTGGCTCCGGCCGTCTTCCCGACTCCGGTTCCAAATCCGTTCTATGCAACTTTGAAGGCAGAAGCCTATACAAAGCTGCAGGAAGCCAAGCTGACAAAGCAGAAGCAGGAACGAGCCGACAAGGTTCGTGAGCTGAAGAAGTCACTGGTCGAAAAGTACTTCCCAGGCGACGCGGTCGTTACTTCCGACGGTCTGACAAAGGCTCAGTTCGGCGAAGCGTTTCATGACATCGAAGAACGAGTCGTTCGCGACCTGATTCTGGCTGGCAAGCGCATTGACGGCCGAACTCCGACCGACATGCGGGCGATCTCGTGCAGCGTTTCCGTGCTGCCACGCGTTCACGGGTCAGCTCTGTTTACTCGCGGCGAAACCCAGTCTCTGGCCACCGTGACTCTGGGTACAACTCGCGATCAGCAGAAGTTCGATGGCCTGTTCGGTGAAGCTGCTCAGCGATTCATGCTGCATTATTACTTCCCTCCATTCTCGGTGGGTGAGTGCAAGCCGATTCGTGGGCCAGGACGTCGTGAAATCGGGCATGGTTGCCTTGCAGAGCGATCCGTTCTGCCTGTCATTCCACCGCCAGAAAAGTTCCCGTACACGATCCGCATCATCTCCGACATTCTTGAATCCAACGGCAGCAGCTCTATGGCGTCTGTCTGCAGCGCCACGCTTGCCCTGATGGATTCCGGTGTGCCGATTCTTCAGCCAGTGGCGGGAATCAGCATCGGTCTGGTTGATGAAGGAACAAAGTACACGCTGCTGACAGACATTATGGGCGACGAAGACCATTTCGGCGACATGGACTTCAAGGTGGCCGGTACTGGCCGTGGCGTCACCGGTATTCAGCTCGACCTGAAGACCGAAGGCATCAGCGAAGACATCATCCGCAACACTCTGGAGCAGGCACTGAAGGCTCGCAAGGAACTGCTGCGAGAAATGTTGTCAACGATCCGCCGACCTCGCGGTGAAGTTTCTTCACACGCTCCCAAGCTGGTGCAGACTTCCATCAATCCAGAGAAGATCGGTTTGCTGATTGGCCCAGGTGGCAAGACCATCCGAGCCATTCAGGAAGAGTCGGGCGCGATGATCGATATCGCCGAAGACGGAACCGTGACAATTTCTGCCGCCAATGCTCAGTCGGCTGACGCTGCTCTGGCACGCGTTGAAGCGCTGTGCGAAGAGATTCAGCCGGGGCGAATTTACATGGGCAAAGTGACTTCAATCAAGGACTTCGGTGCCTTCATTGAAATTGCTCCTGGCAAAGACGGACTGTGCCACATCAGCGAACTGTCTGACGGTTTCGTGAAGAACGTCACAGACGTCTGCAAGATTGGTGATACGTTCGAAGTGAAGGTCATTGCCGTTGACGATCAGAATCGCGTCAAACTGTCTCGCAAGGCAGTCCTGACCGCGACCAAGAAAGACGAACCAGCGGACGAAGAAGATTAGGATCTCGTCTGACCAGAAGTGAGTACCCAAGAAGCCCGGCTTTTCCAAAAGCCGGGCTTCTTGAAGTGTAGGTCGATCTGTCTTAGATCGACGCTGAGAACCACCGCAAAGCAACCCGGACGCCCTCACAGGCATTCGTGGTCTGCCATGAGCATTGAGTGCTTAAGACACGCGGATCTGAAACAGATCCGCCTACAGGATCGTCCTGATGGAAATTCCCGACGAACAACAGGAACGAAAAAGGCTTCAGGCTGAAAACACTGAACTGGCGACGCTTGCCGGCGGGCTTGCTCATGAAATTCGGAATCCGCTGTCCACAATCGGGATGAATCTGGAACTGCTGGCTGAGGAACTCGAAAACGACGACTCACAGCGAGCTCGCCGAATGATGCGGCGGATCGGAAATCTGCAGGGCGAGTGTCGTAACCTGGAAGAAATCCTGAACGCCTTTCTCCAGTTTGCCCGAGCGGGAGAGTTGCATCTGGCCGAAGGCAATCTGAATACGATTGTGTCGGATTATGTGGACTTTCTTGAACCACAGGCGAACAGCATGGAAGTTGAACTGCGGCTCCACCTTGACAGCGACCTTCCAGTCGTCATGCTGGACCGGTCTCTGATGCGTCAGGCACTGGTCAATCTGTGTCGAAACGCGATTGAGGCCATGCCGGACGGAGGATCGGTTGACCTTCTGACAAGAACTCGCGGCGATGATGTCGTTCTGGAAGTCATCGACACCGGAAAAGGCATGGACGAAAAAACGCGGGCTCAGATGTTTCAAGCCTTCTTTTCCACTCGTTCCGGCGGCAGCGGTCTCGGGCTACCGACGGTACGAAGGATCGTGGAAGCCCATCATGGGCGAATTTCCTGTGACAGCGAAGTGGGAAAAGGAACCAGATTTACAATCACTCTGCCTGCGAAACGATCATGAACAGGCACAATAGCGAACGACCGCTTCGGAACGTTGAACCCCAAAGAACCCATGGCTGACCCGAAAAACGATCCTGCAGACCTTTCCACGATTCCAGTGAGAGTCCTGATTGTCGACGACGACGAAGGACATGCTCAGGCGGTTGCCGATTGCCTTGCGCGCATCAACTGCGATTGTCGAGTCGCGGGGTCGGGCGAACGCGGCTCTCAATTGATTGCTGCTGAGTCATGGGACGTGATCGTCACTGATTTGCGAATGGGTGAAGTCGATGGTCTGGAAATCCTGCGTCAGGCCAAGGAAGAACTTCCGGAAGCAGAAGTCATTGTGCTCACCGGGCATGGTTCCATCGCCTCCGCAGTGACCGCGATGCAGCACGGTGCCTATACCTATCTGACCAAGCCGCTGGATATTGGTGAGCTTCGATCGGCGGTAGAAAAAGCATCGGCGCGTTTACGACTGATTCGTAAAAATGCCGAACTCCGCCGCGCTCTCGAAGAACGTTTCGGGTTTGAAGGCGTGATTGGCAACAGCCCCCAGATGCATCGCATTGTCGAGATCCTGAAAAGCGTTGCTCCAACTGACAGCACGGTCATGATTCATGGTGAGAACGGGACCGGAAAGGAACTGGTCGCGCGAGCCCTGCATCAAAACAGTCCTCGCAAGAACAAGCCGTTCGTCCCGCTCAATATTTCCGCGCTGCCCGGCAGCATTCTGGAAAGCGAGCTGTTTGGTCATGAAGCGGGAGCCTTCACGGGAGCGACAGGTCGGCGGATCGGCAAGTTTGAACATGCCAACGGAGGCACATTGTTCCTGGACGAAGTCGGTGAAATGCCGATGGATACGCAGGTGAAATTGCTGCGAGTTCTCGAAGAACGCAAGATCACTCGGTTAGGCGCCAACGACGAACTGAACATCAATGTGCGACTGGTCGCGGCCACAAACGCGGATCTGCAGAAGATGGTGCAGGATGGCAAGTTTCGTGAAGACTTGTATTATCGAATCAACGTCGTCTCCATTTTTCTGCCGCCGCTGCGCGAACGCATGGGCGATATTCCGCTGCTGATGGAACACTTCTTACGCGACCTTTCTAAACGGACAGGCCGCGAAGTTCAGGGATTCTCCCGAGCTGCTCGGAAGGCATTGCTCGCCTATCACTGGCCCGGCAATATTCGTCAGCTCCGCAATACCATCGAACGTATGCTTGTGCTGGATTCGGATGGTGTCCTGGACATTGATGGCCTGCCGCCGGAAATTGCAGTCCTTGTGAAGGATCAGATTCCTGAACCGGATGCGGATGTCACAAGTGGCGCGGACTCCCTAATTGGCAAGCCCATGACGGAAGTCGAAAAATACTATATCGAACGGGCACTCGATCTGACCGACGGCAATCGGGAAGAGGCATCTCGAATGCTCGAGATTGGCGAACGGACGCTGTATCGTAAGATCAAGGAATACGATCTCCGAAAGTGACGTCTGCGGTATGAGGTCCAACCCGGCACAACCTCAACGCATCTCCGGAAGGAGACGTCTGATGCATCTCGTTCGCAACATTTTGCTGATCTATCTGGGAGTTCTGTCGGTGTTTGCGTTCCTTCAGCGGCACATGATGTATCCCGCAATGCGAGCGACTTCGCTCGACGCCTCATCATTTCCACAGCTGACTCAGGCCTTTCACGCGGCCACCGACGTGATTCTGACAACTCCCGATAAGGTAAAAATTCGCGGCTGGTATCTGCAGGCGGCTGCAGAAAAATCCGATCGGCTGATTCTTCTGTTCCATGGAAACGGTGGACACCGTGCCCATCGCGGGAACTGGTATGGCATTGCAAAGTCATTGAACGCGGATGTTCTGGCCATTGACTACCATGGCTATGGAGATTCAGAAGGCTCACCGTCGGAAGCGGCTCTCATCAGTGACGCGGATGCAGCATGGGACCATGCTGTCCATGTGCTGAAGTACCAGCCCGCCCAGATCGTGATTCTTGGCGAGTCGCTCGGTGGCGGCGTGGCGGTGCAGCTGGCCGCGGATAAATGCCGAAACAATGCATCGCCTGCAGGCCTGATCCTGAGTGCAACATTTTCCTCGATGCTGGAAACCGCCAGCTATCGGTTCCGCTGGCTGCCTGTGAGATTTGTGCTGCTGGATCGATATCGATCAGACAAGCACATTGGTGATGTGACCTGCCCGATCCTTCAGTTTCATGGCGATCAGGACACGCTCATTCCATTGTTCATGGGGAAGAAGCTGCACGATCTTGCGCCGGAAAAATCTTCATCCGGAAAGCCAAAAATGCTGCATGTCCTGAAGGGGGCCGGTCATAACGACGCGTTGCCGCTTTATAGACGGGTCGTGCGAGATCATATGGAGAAATTCATCCGCTAGAGGAACAGCCGCCTGCAATTCGTGGCCGGCGATTTAGCCGTCCGTTCTTTCACCCTGAAGGGCGTGCAAACACCTGGGCATCGACCCGATTTTCTGGCGTCTGCTCTGGCAAATCGTGCTCACAGGAAGGCAGCTCTGCGTGTGATTTGCTAATGTGCCTAAGAGAACGTCTTCCCCTACAGCAACACAGAAGGTGATCCCATGAAGAACATCCGCCGGGAGTGCCGATCGTGTCCATCCAGCCGCCGAGTGTATTCTGGAATCCAGTGCGTTCTGCTTTGCCTTATGCTGAACACGCCGATCCCAACGGCCGCTGCAGCGCCCGTTCCGGATCCAGTCATCGCGGCAGAACTTCTGGCCGGCGTTGCGAAGGTCGATATTTCTGATCCGGCTGTGACCAGCAATGATCCGCTTTATGCCAAAGCGATGGTTTTGAAACAGGGTTCCACGGTGGCCGTATTGATCACGGTCGATGCGGTTGCCGTCGGAGAAATTGGCCCGATCCGCAATGACTATCTAAAAAACGTGCGAACTGAGCTGCAGCGTTCGCTCAGCATCCCCCCGGAATGTGTTCTTGTTAACGCCAGCCATTGCCATGGTTTAACCTGTGCTGATGTTGATCATCGCACGATTCAGGCTGTTGAACAGGCGTGGAAGAATCTGGTCCCGGTGACTGCCGGGACTGGCATTAGCCAGGAAGTGCGGATCATGGAGAACCGCCGCCTGCTGCTGAAGGATGGCAGCGAGGCCGATGTGCGTCATGCCTATGCGATGCCGTGGGATGAAGAGGTCGCGAGCATCGGCCCTGTTGATCCGGAGATCGGTCTGCTGCGGCTCGATCGCAAAGATGGTTCGCCACTTGCTGTGGTTTACAACTTTGCATGCCACCCGATTCAGGGAGTTCCCGGCAAGGGCAACACTGCCGATTTCCCGGCCTTTGCATCCCGAGTTGTCGAAGAAAACTTCGGCACTGATGTGATGGCCTTTTTCATTCAGGGCTGCGCGGGGGACATCAATCCTGTAGTCTACAAAGATGTCCATAGCCCGCGAGATTGTGAACCGTTTGGCACGATGCTGGGCCTGAATGTGATGCGCGGACTCAAAACAATTGAAATGTCCGAAAACGCAGAACTCAAAATCATGAACGAACCGCTGGCACTGCCTCGCGCTGTCGACATCGAACAACGTATGGCTGCGATTGAGTCCGAGCAAACACGGCTGCTGAAATCACTTCGCGGCACCAGCCTCAATTTCAAAACGTTTCTGCCTCTGCACGTGCAGTACAGCGTGTCTGGCGAGTTCCCCGGCTACTACGCGCATCGTTACATGCTTGATAAAGCCAATGGCAAAGAAGACATGCTCAGGATGGACACTGAAAACAAAGCCAACATGGAGGCCTACATGGCCAATATTCAGACCATGGAAAAACTCACTCGCCTCAATGTCAATCTTGAGCTGCTGAAGAAGCATCTGGCCCAAAACCAAGCCGCGGGATCTGAAACATTGGATGTGGAAGTAGGCGGCATCCGCGTTGGCGATTTTGTCCTGGTGACTTTTCCTGGTGAACTGACCGTACAGATCGGGCTGAACATCAAACAGGCATCGCCTCACCGATTCACTTTCGTCGCTGGTTACACAAACGGCTACATTTACTACACGCCCACGGCCACTCAACGGAAAAACACGGGGTACGCGCAGGAGGACTGCGACTGTCTCGTCGGGCCGGAATGGCAAAAGCTGTTTGAAGAGAAAGTGGCGGAAGTCCTGAAGAAGCTGTAAGCGAACTGGCAAACCTGCTGTTCCGAAAGGACAAGATACGGGGCAGCGCGCCTTCAAGAAAGCTTGCCCTGCCAGTCGGTCATTCGATGTTCAGGTGCTGGAGTATCGAGCCTGCTCAGCAGCGGCAACGGCGAGAACATCGCATCGTTCATTTTCCGCATGGCCGGCATGGCCAGGCACCAGCTTAAACGTAATTTGATGCTTACTCAGCAGAGCGTCCAGTTGCTTCCAGTGCTCTTCATTCTTGACGGGAACGAGCCTGTTTCCTTCTTTGCGTTTCCATCCGTTACGCTTCCAGCCAGGCAGCCATTCTTTGGAACCCTTGGCGACGTAGGTGCTGTCTGTCACAACTTCCACTCGCGACTTTCGCGTGAGCAGCTTCAACCCTTCGATGACAGCCTGAAGCTCCATCTGATTGTTGGTCGTCAGCGGGTGGCCGCCACTGAATTCTTTTTCCGTGGACGACACCGGATGCCGCAGAATACAACCCCAGCCGCCTGGCCCGGGGTTTCCTTTGCAGGCACCATCGGTAAACAGCTGCACGAACGGAAGGGATGAAGTCGTGTCAGTCATGCCACGTTCACAGAGATGCGGAAGACAGGATGGCGAATATTTTAACGTTCTCGGTACACAATACGGCCTCGCTTGAGGTCGTATGGAGAAACTTCAACGACAACACGATCGCCAGGCACAATCCTGATGAAGTGCTTCCGCATTTTGCCGGCCACGTGTGCCATCACCTGATGGCCGTTTTCGAGCTCAACGCGAAACTGTGTGTTCGCGAGCGCCTCGACGACGTTGCCTTCGACCTGAATTGCTTCTTCCTTCGCCATTCCGAATTCTTCTTTCGCCCTTTTCCGAAGTCCGCTGCAGGGCCTGAGGCCGCGTTTGCATAAAAAATCGTGAAGCAGCATTGTACAAAATCGCCGCCAGATGGAAGACCATCTCACAAAACTGACGAGGATCCCGAGCTCCGTATGTTGACGAGAACTCGCCGGAAACTCAAGCGCCAAAATGCTTTGCGGAGATGAGAATCCCGGCAGCTCGATTTCCCGACCACTGTTCGGAGGGCCCGTCAAATCACGCGAATAACGTATTTTCCCCATTATCGGGGCCTCTTCCGGCGACTTCCCTGGTGAACCAAGCTGTCTCGAATGTGTCGATTTTGAGGCAATGTTCTGAGAAGAATTTGCAACGGATGCGCGTTCAACCGACCATCGGCTTGAATCTCTGAACCACAGGTTGATATCCTTCGCGGAGGTTCATGGAATTTAAACCGCAAACGGATCGACATCCTCAGTCAATCTGATTTTAGGCTGTTCGGCATTTCTGTGAATTTATTTGGTTTTGCGCAAGTGGCGAAATTGGCAGACGCGCACGCTTGAGGGGCGTGTGGGGTAACCCGTGCAGGTTCAAGTCCTGTCTTGCGCATTCCCCTCAACGTGAGGCTGTGATCTTCGGGTCACGGCCTCATTTTTTTTGCGCCTCGCTTGCGCTTCCGCCTTTCAGACTCCTGGCCGCTGGTCTTTGCCATATTCCTGTTTTCAACCAGAATAGAGCCACAATCGCCTTGCCGCTTTCTGCCCGTTCACATTTCAGAATGATGCCCAACGTCAGACCATGAACACCCCATCATCCAGCAGTGAAATTGGTTTTGAATTCCGTGTCGACGACTTCTGTCGTCAGGCTGCTGCAGAACTCAGCCTTTCCATAGGACAGGTTGAAGGCACCGTTCGGCTGCTGGAGGAAGGCAACACCATTCCTTTCATCGCTCGCTACCGGAAAGAAGTCACAAAGGACCTGGATGAGCGACAGTTGCGTGCCATTGAAGATCTGCTGGCCCGCACGAAGGATCTGGCCTCACGAAAGAATACGATCCTTAAGACCATCCATGAACAGGGGAAACTCACTCCGGAACTGCGCCGGCAGATTGAAAGCTGCATGGACTCGCGAGTCCTGGAAGATCTTTATCTGCCCTACAAACCAAAGAAGCGGACTCGCGCCGCCATCGCACGCGAGCGAGGGCTCCAACCGCTGGCCGATCTGCTTTTCAGTCAGCAGCGATTGCCCGCAAGCCGCAACGAACTCGTTCGGAAATTTGTCAACGCAGAAAAAGATGTGCCGGATGAACGAGCCGCCATTCAGGGCGCCTGCGACATTGTCGCAGAGAAATGGGCGGAAAATATTTCAACTCGCCAATGGATGGTGGAGACCGCGCAACGCGGAGAAATCGTGTCTGCAGTCCGCAAAGGCAAGGCAGAAGAAGGCGGCAAGTTCGAGAACTATTTTGACTGCAAGGAAAAGATATCTCGGATGCCGGCGCATCGGTTTCTGGCAATGCAGCGCGGCGAAGCCGAAGGCATCCTGCGAATCGGGATGGCCATGGACGATGAAACGAATCAGCGTCAACTGAAGAACCGATTGTTGACGAATCCCGGCTTTGAATTCAAGGCAGAACTGGAAGCCACCGTAGTCGACTGCTACGACCGGCTTCTTCGCCCTTCTGCCGAAAATGCACTTCTGCAAACTCTGAAGGAGAAGGCCGATAAAGAAGCGGTGGACGTGTTTGCAAAAAATTTGCGAGACCTTTTAATGGCGCCGCCTGCGGGGCCTCAGATGACAATCGGAATTGATCCGGGATTTCGAACCGGCTGCAAGGTTGCAGTGGTCGATGAAACAGGCCGTTTCATCTGCAACGAGACGATTTACCCAACTCCTCCTCGATCCGACACGCAAAACGCCGCGGCTGTCCTGCTGCGGCTGATTCGCGAACATAGTGTGACACTGATTTCGATCGGTAATGGCACAGCGTCACGCGAAACCGATAAGTTTGTTTCGGACATGATTCGGCAGCACAACCTGAACGTCACAAAGGTCATGGTGAACGAGGCCGGAGCGTCGATTTATTCGGCCAGCGAAACAGCGATTGCCGAGTACCCGGATCTCGACGTGACCGTGCGTGGCGCCATCAGCATTGCCCATCGGCTGCAGGATCCTCTTTCGGAACTCGTCAAGATCGATGCCCAGTCCATCGGAGTGGGCCAGTATCAGCACGACGTTGACCAGACCCTGCTGCGGAAGGCGCTGGATCGTGAAGTGGAATCCTGCGTGAACTCAGTTGGTGTCGATGCTAATACAGCCAGCCCGGCGCTGCTGTCGTACGTGGCCGGTATCGGTGCTGTGCTGGCAAAGCGAATTGTGTCCTTCCGTGACGAGCATGGTGCGTTTAAGTCGCGTGACGAATTGTTGAAGGTGCCTCGCCTGGGCCAGAAAGCCTATCAACAGGCTGCCGGCTTTCTCAGAATTCGAGGCGGCTCGCAGCCTCTCGACAATTCAGCCGTTCATCCCGAACAGTATCCACTGGTCCGCAAAATGGCCCAGAAGCTGGGCGCTGATGCGAAAACGCTGGTCGGTAACGGTCAGCTTGTCGCGCAGCTCACGGCCGCCGAGTTCGTCTCGCCCGATTCGGGTGAATTCACTGTTCGCGATGTCCTGAATGAATTGGCTCGTCCGGGCCGGGATCCGCGAAGCGAATTTCAGGTCGCAAATTTTTCTGACAGCATCAGCGAAATCAAGGACCTTGAAGTTGGCATGATTCTGGAAGGCGTCGTCACAAACGTGACAAAGTTTGGCGCCTTCGTCGATATTGGCGTGCACCAGGATGGACTCATTCATATCTCTCAGCTGGCGGATCACTTTGTTCGCGACCCGGCGGAAGAGGTCTCGGTTGGAGAAATTGTGAAGGTTCGCGTTGTGCAGGTCGAACCGGAGCGAAAGAGAATCGCCCTGTCGAGACGTCTGGACGAATAGTCCCCACGAGCAGCCTCTGGCCAATTCAGGACGTGTCGCCCATGTTCGTTTTTCGGTGCCTCCTGACAGCGCCGGACCAATGGCAGTCACTTTGAAAAGTAGCAGGCATTTTCCAAATGCCGTAGCCTTCAGAATTGAACGAAATAGCGGACGGCACACGGAGTGTGCCTGCTACTTTGACGGAAGGTGACTGCCACTGAGCGCCGGACAGCGGCCTGCATCTGTCTTCAACAGCGCGCCACCGGCTATTTCCCTGCCGAGGCCGGACTGCAATCGCAGTTCGGCAGATTTTGCCGAAATGGTCTGGATGCCCTGGTGGCTATGCTGTACATTCTTCAGAACTCGGCTTTTTTTGGGGGCCGCAGCCACGAGCTGTCATGTTGAAAATCAAGATTCCAATGCAGGGAGGCATGGATGTCTGTTATTCGTTTTCTGCACACGGACGCACTGCGTCTTGGTTCTCCAGTGGCCGGACTTTCCGAAAGTCCGGACTGGCTGCGAAAAGTCGCCTCCTCCGCCATTCGCACCGCCGTCACAAATGTCATTGAAGCGGCCATTGGCAGCCGATGCCAGTTCCTTCTGATCGCCGGTCGACTGACCGAATCCGATACGGATCATGACCTTGCCATCGCATGGTTAATGACGCAGGCATGCATTTTACGAGAACACGGAATCCGGCTCGTTATCGCCGGCCATGCCGAGTCCGATCATGCTGCTCTCCGACGGCTTGACGCGATCCTGATGACACCCAGCCAGCGTCTGGACGTGTGGAGTCATCCAGACGGACAGATCGATTTTACCGTTTCCGCAACCGTGCACCGGGCTCGAGCGGGGGCTCTGGGAATCGAACTCGCATCTCCTGTTTCCGGTCGCCCAATGGCTGATATGGCTTATGTTGCGGTGCCGTCCATCCTGCCATCCGCCGCCACGAATTCCTCTGACGGAGTAGCCACAGCACACGACAGTCTGCTGCGGCTTTCCGCCGGCTGCCCACAGGCCATCGGCCCCATGGAACATGGAAAATTTGGGTGCCAGATTGTCGAAGCGGATCTCAATCGCCACTCATTGACCGCGCGTTTTTGTTCGACAGATGTCATCCGGTTTGCTCAGGAACTTGTCCGTTTCCCAGCCGGCCTTCCGGCATCGCAGTTGTGTGATCTTCTGCGTGAACGCAGCCGCTCGATCGGAACATCCGGACGATGCACTACGGTTGTTGAATGGATTGTTGACGGACAACTGGCGCTGTCACTCCAGGACGAAGAGACTCTGTGTGAACGCGAGCTTCTGAAAGACCTGCGGGCAAATGTTCATGCCGGTCATTCCGGAGCATGGCCATGCCGAATTCGATTTTCCGACAGCAGCTCTGTCGATGTTGCCGGATATCAATCGCTGGTCACGCATGAGTTTTCAGCCATTGTCCGTGACCGCTTTGTCAGAAGCACGCATCAAAATCTGAGTGGCCAATACCTTGCAATGGGATTGCCTTTGGGAAACGGCAGTGAGGCTGCGGTGGGGCTGGATGTACTGCGTCGTGTTGCCTGACGCAAAGCGGTCTGCATTTCATTGCAGACACAGCACAATAATCATCTCTGACGAATCCTGTTTGGCTGGATTCGCTGTTTTATTGGGACACGAAAATGCAACTTTCAGATGTGCGACTTGATCGTTTCGGATCACTGAATAACACAGCGACCGAAAACCTTTCCCGTCAGATCACCGTTTTCTTCGGCCCGGCCGGCAGTGGAAAAACGACCGTTGTCCGTTTTGTGCGAGATCTGCTTTTCGGCTATCGCAGAAATCCTGACTATCTCAACTCGGAGGCTCAGACAGAAGTCGGCAGTGCTCGAGTCATGACCACGAACGGGCCAAGAACTTTGCGCCGTTCATGGGCCATCGACGGAGCCGAAACATTCTCGGTCACCGACGAACAGGGTCGCCTGGTCGGAATTCGCCAGGACAATCAACTGCCTGCCTGGGTGACTGATGACGTCTTCCGGGAAATCTTTTCTGTGGGTCAGGAAGAGGCCGAGCGTTTTGATCTGCTGACACGGCTTTGCATTGAATCCGGGACGGTGGCCGGTGTTGCCGATGCCGAACTTCGTCAGGCGGAGGCCGCTTTGGCGCAGACCGTCCGCGACCGTGATGGAAATGGCATTCAGGGCGGCGTGGTGCATCATATTTCCGAGCTTCGTCGACGACAGGGCGAGCTGCAGGGCGAAATTTCTCTGCTGCGAAAACCGGCGCCTGATCTGCCCACTCGCATCGAACAGCTCATGCGAGAAATCGAAGCCGCATCTGTCACGATCGACCAGATCAATGGGCCTATTCGAGACATTGATTCCCAAATCGCACGACTCGAACAATTGCTGATCCCAATGCGTCAGAGAAACGTTCTGCCTCTGAATCGAGTAAGGCTGGACGAAGAAATCCGAGCCGTGTCTGCGCGGCTGGATAAGTGGCGCGAGATTCGGACCATGATCCATCGCGAAACCGAACCCCGTCTGATCGCCGTCGACAAAACTCTGCGAGCCGACGATTCGGTCAGATCCATTCGCTCGATTATTACACGTCTGGAAGAACGCTCTCAGACGCTGACTGACCGACTCCGCAGCACGTCGCTGACTGACATTGAGGCCTCGCGCTATGCGGAGCTTGTGCGGCAGCTTCGCGGAGAAATTGCAGTCCTTTGTCAGTATTTCGGACAGCACGAGCGATTCAGTGCGAATCAGACTTCGACGATGCAGACGTTGCTCGCAGAGCGAAGTCTAGCCGACGCGGAACAAATGGAACGATTGCTGGAAGAGCAGCTGGCGTCATTGCGAACAGAACTCAGCCGGGCGGAAAACATCCTGTCTGAGTCAGCGGTCCCCGGCTCCGCCAGCGGCTGTCAGTTTACCGGTCATCGAGAATCCATTGCAAAGGATGCTCTTCACGGCGCCCTGCTCAGTGAATCCGAATATCGTTCAGGCGCAGAGGTCGAAGCCCAGCTGCCGAGTCTTCGTGCCGAGCGCAATCGACTGCTGAATGAACGAACGGTTTGCGAGGAAGAACGCAGTACAAAACGAATTTTGCTCGACCGCCTCCGACTTGAACTGGCAGCGTGCTCAAGCCTTGAGCAGTTGGACGTTCTGCGTGCTCAGATTGCCGAACTGGATGCCGAAATCAGTCTGCTGGAAGATCAGCGTCGGCAGCTTGATCGAACCGAGATCAGTCTGCGTGAAGTGATCGTCCGTCTGATAGGACGCAGTCACTCGCAGGTGCTTGAACTTGCTTCGCAGTATGTTCGACGCCTGACGGAAGGTGAGTGCCAACAGATTTCAACTACGCTGCCTGATCGACTTTTGATTCAGACAAATCGCCATCCTGGCCCGCTGACTCCGGCACAGCTGACGCGTGGGACGCGCGACATGATCGCATTGGCGCTGCGGCTTGCTCTCATTCAGACCCGGGCTCGCACCCACGGACACGTCCCGCTGATTCTGGATGAAGTTTTTGTACCGACTGACAGCTCTGGCGGGCAGGCAGCAGCCCAGTTGCTGACGGAGATTGCTCAGCAGGGACAGCAAATTCTGTTCTTCACCGGCCAGAAGGAAGTTCGCGATCTGTTTGCTCGCTGCCATTCCGACATCCGCTCCTTTGCGGCTCGCGTTGAACTTCCTGCCCCGCCGGCCCCAGTGGCGTTGCATGCCTATGTGGAACCGCGTGTGGAAGTGAAACCACCTGTTATCGAACCTGTGGTGTATCTTCAACCCGCGGCCCCGCCGCAGCCAGTCGTAGCTGAGCACGACACAACGACGCCTGCAAACTGGCTGTTTTACCTGGAAGTTGATCACGGTGTTGAGGACCTGGCAGGTATTACTCTCGGTGAACTGGAAGCGTTGCGTTCCGCTGGAATCCTGACCATTGATGACCTGCTGAATCGTACGGTTCCGCAGATGGAAGAAGCCGCTCGCCAAAAGGGATTTATTCTGCCAGTCGATCGCATTCAGGCTCTTCGCGGCCAGGCTGAACTGACGACTCGCGTTCCGATGCTTCGTCGCAGTGACGCGGCTCTTCTCTTCGCTTCCGGCATTCGTTCAGTTGAAGAACTCGGCAAGCTGCGTCCTGAAACTGTATACGATCGAGTGAGCGAGTTTCAGCGATCTGAGGCAGGCAGTCGGTTCCGTCGCGGCGGACGTCTGATTGACCGACAGCAGGCGATCAATTGGGCACGCTTTGGCCAGTTCACTCGTTCTCTTGATGAAGCGCGGCACAATCGATCGCGGTTTGCTGTTCGTTCGCCTGTCCGCAGCCTCGCTCCGATGACGCACGGAACAACAGCAACATCAGGTTCCACCTCCTCCGTTAAGGTCGCAGCTGATCCCGCAAAAAGTCGCCGCCGTCGTCGAGTCGTTGAAGATCTCAGCACGGAAGAACGACGGGCTCGCCGCCAGGTTCGCCGACAGCGTCAGGCGTCTCGACTGCGCACCGAAGTAGTGGAACCCTCAGACGACGAATCACGTCCCGTGGAACGCGTCGGTGGGATGCGATTCTTTTTGAGTCGCACAAGTGAAATCGAAAAGGCTCCGTCCATTGGACCACGCACGGCAGAAATGATGGAAGCCATCGGAGTGCGAACGGTAGAAGATCTGCTCAGCATGACTCCCGATCGACTGGCGGAAAAGCTGAACCATAAACGCATCACACCATCGATTATTCAGCAGTGGCAGGCTCAGTCACGACTGATGTGTCAGATCCCGGAACTGCGAGGGCATGATGCTCAGATCCTTGTCGCCTGCCACATTACAAGCCCAGAAAATCTGGCTGCCCGCAAACCGGCTGAACTATTCGCCATCGTTGAACCATTCTCGCGCACCAAAGAAGGCGAACGCATCATTCGCACAGGGCGGAAACCGGACGTCGCTGAAGTGACAGAATGGATTCAGTGGGCTGCCAACGCCCGTTCAATGCGAGCCGCATAACTCTCCGCGGCATACGTCACCAGTCTCAACAGAAGCCTGACCTCTCACCAGGTATCAGGCCTTTTTTGTGGGCAACTCGTGCGGAGATTTCAGAGAATTATGCACAGACGATCGACTTCAACTGCGACAAATCTGTCAGCAGTCGGTCCGGCCGTGTTGCCGGATCCTTCATCGTTTCAGCGGATACTTCAAGCCCTGATTTTTCTGCAACAAGCAAGGCCGTCTTCATTCCTACTGCTCTTGCGGGAATAAGATCGGTCGAAAGTCGGCAGCTGATATGCAGCGTCTCCGAAGCCTCAACCCCAATCGACTGCAGCTTCTCTACGGCCTCTGAGAACAAAGCCTTCGATGGCTTGCGCACACCGGTGTCGCAGGACAGGATCAGTGTCTGCGGTTTGAACAGCTCATAAAGCGGCGGCAGTTCATCCTGCATCGCCAGTGCCCGCACTGTCTGCACAAGCGTAAATGACTGACCATCCGAAAGCAGTCCCTGAATCACTTCGGCCCTGGCCAGTTCTGACATCACCTGCACCGCTCCCGCCCGGGCTTCTGTCGCCTGCAGGCAGCAATGAAAAAAGTAGGCCACCTTTTCACTGAACTCGTCCGCATCCCCGTACTGACCTTCGTCATAGGTGTATTGCTTTTCAAACAGCTTCTCGATCAGAGCCCGCCAGGTTTCCACCAGATTGACGTCTGTTACATTTCCTCGAGCGGCCGCCTGCATGGACTGCCGCTCGATGGTGCTTTTGTAGAGTCCAATCATCGACTGCCATGGAGGCCCCGGTTTGCGATACATGTGATTCCACATGTTGAATTCATGGATCGTCTTGTCGAGTGCAATCTGAAGCCTTACTTCGTCTTCCGGGAAGAGCGTGAATCGCCCGTCAGTGGCTCGCAGCAGTGTTCCATAAACGTCCCACAATACCGCCCGAATTCCCGGCAGATGTTTGATGGATGGACTGGCCGGGACCGGTTTGGCGGCCGGGACTTTCGGCCACATCAGTTGACGACCTTCAAGAAAATCGACGTACTCAGCAAGAGAAAGTGGCATAAGATCCAACTTTATGAACGGGAACTTTGTGAACAGTCAGAACAGAGGCCGCAACAGCTTCTGTCGTATTCAACTGCGCCGCAGCGGCAGAAACGCGGTAAAATTCAGGACAGTCCATCAGCCTTCGAATCAACTCCATCGACGCCCTGCGTTGTCTGCAACGGTCCGCCAGGCGACTGATATCCAAACTGCTCCGCAAACCGCCGCAGGAATGGCTCAATGCGGCTCAGGTAGTCAGGAGCAAAGTTGTACGTATTATTTTGATACCCTGTCAGCGTCGCCGTGTATTTCCTCAGCCGCGGCTCCATCGTCGCCCAGTTACTAAGCCCAAACTTACGGTAGACATCGGCAACAACTTCCACTGGCCGCGCCACAATGTCCTCATGCCGAATCTCGATCAGGTTTTCCGCCGGAATACGGTGTCGATCTTTCAGCCATTTCTCAAAAATCAGCTCGTAACGTCGCGACACGAACTCCTCAATCTGCAGCTCATCATGCCCCTGAAACGCAAGGTTGGCCATGAAGCGATCCATCAGTTTTAAAGTCGAGGCATGCACCAGATACGGATTTCGAAAGACATGAATAAACTTCGCGTCGGGATAAAGCTTCAGGACTTCCGGAATGCGGCCAAGGTTTGGAGGATTCTTCAGCAGCAACCGCCTCCCGCCGCACGCATAAGAAACCTTCCGCAATAAATACTCGTACATCCGTGACCAGCGAGCGACGTCCCGGCTGCTGGCTCCCTGAAACAGTACCGTCTGTCGAAACGTCTGCTCGGCAATTTGAGGAAAGAAATAATTCAGGTAGTGACTCATGTGAGTCAAACCGGCCAGCGCAAAGTCTTCCGACATCGGCTCATCAATTCCCAGCGGCACGGAATCCATGGGCCGACTTTCCGGAAGTCGGCGCTTCAGGATCCACCGGGCCAGCCATTCCCATGTGAGAAATCCACTGGGGATCGCGCAGTGCAGCATTGTCACACTGGCAAACTGAGGGTCCTGCAGGAACAGGTTATGCATATTCGTCGTACCGCTACGCCAGTGCCCGATGATGAACACCGGCGACTCAGTAAGTTTGTGACGTCGAACTGGCAGCCCGAATCGGATCCGTTCAAACAGACGAATCGGAATCGTTGCCACAATGAACAACGTGATTCGCAACGCCCGCAGTCGCTGCCTTCGGTCAATCTCACCGCCGTAACGCCAGAGCAAAGTCAACCAGTTCCGCAGGGTCGAGAAGTGCAGAATGTGCGGCAGTCGCATTCTCGATTCATCAGCAGACATTTCTTTTTCCGACCCCAAAAACAGAACGTTCAGATTCGATTGGAAACACCTCACGTCAACACACAGCATCATGTTCCGGATTGGAACGATCCTGCAACGATCCTTCACCCGTGACTCTGCTCGCAGCCGATCGTTCGCCCATCGAACAAACTGCGGAGCACGCTGTCTGGCTGAAAGGAGGCATGGTGGCTGCTGCCCGTCAATCAAAATTCAATTCCGCTACGTTTGTCTGACCATCCTTCACGTCGAATGTCAGGTCTCCGGCCAGCAACCGGGCTCCGTCCATGGTTGGCCCCGGAGCGACAGCTCCCATGTCTGTCACAACAACTGCATACCGGCCGACAATTGGCCCCGCCTGAGCGGCGATGGAAAATTGTCCGTTACGAACCATCCCCCAGCCGACCGGGGCATGGGCATCTTCAGGCTTGAAGGCCACGGAGCCCCATTTCAGAGGCTCGCCCTTCACTCGAATCATGCCCGACACCGCCTGACGCTTTTCGCTCGTCAGCAACGCGTTCTGCCTGAGCCATGTTCCTGCCGCGGAAATCCACGTCGCAAGGGCAGGGTGCTCATTGGCCAGACCAACCCCATGAGGTCCCTGCTGATAGATGTGCAGTTCGGCTGGAACGCCGGCCTTGTGGCAAGCCGCATAGAAGGCGAGACTGTTTTCCGGTGGCACGCCTGTATCTTCTGAGGTATGGAAAAGAAAGATGAGCGGCGTGTCTTTGGTCACCTGAGTTTCGTTGGACAGACTTTGCAGCTGGTCGTTCGTCGGATTTTCGCCCAGCAGATTCTTTGCAGAACCCTTATGCGCGTAATCCGCCACGAAGCTGATGACCGGGTAGCCCAGAATTCCGAAGTCCGGTCGGCAGCTTTGCTGGTCAATCGGATCCGCAGTGGAAGCAGTGCCGAGATCGAAATGAGTCACCGCGGTAGATGTCAAATGCCCGCCTGCAGAAAATCCCATGATGCCTACACGGCTCGGATCAATCGCGAATTCCTTCGCGTTCGCACGAATCAGGCGAAGAGCCCGCTGAGCATCCTGAAGCGGGATCGGATGGTGATAAGGAGACAGACGGTATCTCAAAACAAATGCCGTGACTCCAATGCTGTTAAAGTACTTCGCAGGCTGAACACCCTCATGATCGGTCGCATGAATGGCATAGCCGCCGCCCGGGCAGATGACCACAGCTGCGCCATTCGGATTTTCAGTGGCACGATAAATCCAGACTCCCGGCTTATCCGCATCCTCATCCCCTGCCGCTCCTGGTGCCCCTTCCGGCCAGAGCAATCGGAACTCGGGAGCTTCACCTGCTCGCCCGGTACCAGTGAACGTCAATGACATGGCTGCAACCAACAGAATCGACAGGTTATGTTTCATTTTCATCTCCTCAAGGGATCCGCTGGACTCACGACCAACCAACCGCGCTGACCGCGAACACGGATCGTAGCTCAGCGATTCATTTGGAGAAATCAATCGCCCTGACAAACCGAGTACACTTTAAGGAATGTCGTCCGGCTGACTTAATCCGGACGAAATCCTTTTTTTGGCTCAGAGAAAGTGGCCATATCATCCGTGCCGAGCCTCAAACAACTTTACGACAAGAGCTATAAATCGCGACAGACACTGCCAGAACTCCACACGGCGCATTGCAGCCGCGAAGTGACGGCACACTAATCTGGGTCTTTCCAGGCAACGCCGCCAACCTCGCTTTTTTCAGGACATTTCTTCCATGGACGTCAACGACTATCTCATCGACCACGCGGGACTCAACTGGCCCAAACTTCTTTCTCACTGGGCATGGCTCCTGGACGATGAAATGGAAGTCCAGCCGTGGCTGATGAATCGCTTTGGCGATCTCTTCTTCGTTGATGAGGAAGGTGTTGTTCTCTGGCTGAATATTACGGACGGTGAAGTTTCCGAAGTGGCTTCCAGTGTGGATGAGTTCTTCGAGCTGCTCGAAAGTGAAGGCGACAGCGAAGACGAAGAAGATCTCGGAAACGATGCGGGCGACTGGTTTCTGATGGGCCTCGTAGATGAAGCCGCGGAAGCCGGACTGCAGCTGGGGCCCGATCAGTGCTATGGCTTTAAAGACCTTCCGGTACTCGGCGGTGAATTTGAAGCCAGCAATCTTTACCTTTCGTCCATCGAAAAGTACTGGGCCTTCTGTGGCAGCGTGCATGCTCAGATTGACGGACTTCCGGATGGGGCCGAAGTAGAAATCGATATTCCGGAGCGCTAGCCGAAAACGTATCCTCGCGGCAGACAGCTTCTACGAAGCCGGTCGCAGAAATCAACAGTTTGGCGATGACCAGCACAGTACCGGCTTTCGAGCCGCGTTAACTTCATCCGGTCGACACACTGCTGTTGTATGCGGTGCGCCCTTCACGAGTTCCGGCGGCTCTGTGCAGATGGTCCGCAGTGCCGTCGCAAAAGCATCAAGGGTCTGCAGCGATTCCGTCTCCGTGGGCTCCATCATCAGCGCTTCCTCAACCACCAGCGGGAAGTAAACAGTGGGAGCATGGAAGCCGTAGTCGAGCAGACGTTTGGCGATGTCCATTGTCGTGACACCGGTTTCGCTTTTGATCTTTCGGGCGCTGGCGACAAACTCGTGCATGCACCGATCGCCGTGAGGTACTTCCAGAAAATCCTTGACCTGACTGAGCAGATAGTTGGCGTTCAGCACGGCATTCTCGGACGCTTCTCGCAGGCCCTTGCCCCCAAGCGTACGGATGTAAAAATAACCTCTCAGAAGGATCCCGACGTTCCCAAAAAACGTGCGAACCCGGCCGATCGATTTTTCCGGCGTCGACAGGGAGTACCAGTTTTTCGAGCTGTCATACGTCACAATGGGTGCCGGCAGAAACGGAGCCAGAAAGTCTCGCACTGCAATCGGGCCGGATCCGGGACCGCCAGCACCATGAGGACCGGTAAATGTTTTGTGGACGTTGTAGTGCATCATGTCGCCGCCAAAGTCGCCCGGCCGAGTCTTGCCAAGAATGGCGTTCATGTTTGCACCGTCGATGTAGACGAGTCCGCCCACGCTGTGCAGCATCTCAGCCACTTTTGCGATGTCCCGCTCAAACAGCCCCAGCGTGTTTGGATTCGTCACCATGAACACTGCCGTGCGGTCGTCGAGCTGAGCTTTCAGTTCATCCAGATCGACGAACCCATTCCGCCCACCAGAGAGCTGGACACATTCAAAGCCAGCGAGCGCCGCACTGGCGGGATTGGTTCCGTGTGCACTTGCCGGAAACAGCACGCGAGTTCGATTCTCGCCTTTATCCCTGAAGTACGCAGCGGCCGTCAGCAGCGCAGTGAATTCACCCTGAGCACCCGCAGCAGGATGCAGCGAAATTCCAGGCAGCCCTGAAATCTCTGCCAGCATGTTCTGCATTTCAAACAGAACGCTCAGCAGTCCCTGAATCTGATTTTCCGGCTGATACGGATGACTGGTGGCGGCCTGAGGCAGGCGAGCCAGGCGCTCGTGTCGCTTGGGGTTGTACTTCATCGTACAACTGCCCAGCGGATAAAAGTGAGAATCAACGCTCATGTTCAACGTCGACAAATTCACAAAGTGACGCACCACGTCCGGCTCGGCAATCTCAGGCAGGCACAACGGCGCGTCGGCGAGAAACTTTGCATCCAAAGGGGGCAGGGCAGTGACTTCCGGCACATCGCTGTCCGGAAACACAATCGTGCCTCGCCCCGAGTGTGACATTTCAAAAAGCAACTGTGTCGCCATCTGATTTCGCATCGCAAATTCTCTCTGTAATACTCACAATTTTCAGAGCGGTCTTTTGTGCGCCTTCAAAAATGAGGGCGATGATCGGACCAGATCTGATCTGATGAATTTTTCTGAGCCGCTGAACATCACAATTTTGACAACGAGCCGGAGGTGCTATGACAGCACTTCCGAAAGTGCGGCCGCGAACGATTCAATCTCGCGGCGAGTTCGTTTTTCGGTGAGCGCGACCAGGAAGCAATTCTTCCATCCCTCTGCATTGGTCATCCGGAACCTTGCCAGATCAGGACCGGCGTTGAGCCCTTTGCCTGCAAGGGCATTGAGAATTTCGTCGGCCGGACGAGGCGTCTGCAGCAGGAACTCACGGAAAAACGGCTGTGCAAATTTCAGCGTGACTCCTGGAATTCTCGTCAGCAGATCAACCGCATAACGAGCCTTCTGATGACTAAGTGTTGCCATTTGTTTCAGACCACGTGGCCCAACTGTGGCAAGAAAAACGGTGGTCCGCAGAGCGAGCAAGCCTTGATTTGTGCAGATGTTACTTGTGGCTTTCTCTCTGCGAATATGCTGTTCACGTGCCTGCAGGTTCAGAGCAAAACACTCCTTGCCTTTTCGATCCACCGTTTTCCCAATCAGTCGCCCAGGCATCTTGCGAACGTATTCGTTGCGACATGTGAAGATCCCCAACAGCGGACCTCCGAACTGCAACGGTGTGCCCAGTGGCTGGCCTTCTGCAACGGCAATGTCCACGTTGTAGTCCGCTGGTTTCTTTAACAGTCCTGGACTGACAGCATCAAACGACAGGATGGACAAGGCACCGGCGGCATGCGCGATTTCCGTGAGCGTCGCCACGTCCTCCAGACAGCCAAAGAAGTTTGGCTGCTGAATAACAAGGGCCGTCGTTTCGGAATCGATCGCCGCGCGACATGTCTCCGCAGAAATCACACCGTTTGTGTGAGGCAGCTCAACCAGTTGCGTTCCCAGTCTGGCAAAATACGTTTCCAGCACCTGCCGGTATTCAGGATGCAGAGTCCCCGCGACAGCAACCTTCTGATGGCGACCGTTGATTCGCATCGCCATAAAGACAGCTTCACTGACAGCCGTACCACCCTCATACAAGCTGGCATTGGAAACATCCATGCCCGTCAGCTGACAGATCAGCGTCTGATATTCGTAAAACGCCTGAAGCGTGCCTTGGCTGGCTTCCGCCTGATAGGGCGTGTAAGCCGTGTAAAATTCGCCTCGCGAGGCAATCTCATCGACAACGGCCGGAATAAAATGGTCGTAGACACCACCACCCAGAAAGCAGGTCTTCGAACCAGTATCCCATCGCCCCAGCCGCGACTCCATTTCCTGCTGCAGCGCCAGTTCGGAAACCGGTGAAGGCAGATCAAGTTCTCGTTTCAGTTGCAGTTCAGCGGGAATCTGAGTGAACAGTTCCTCAATGGACTGAATGCCAATGGCGTCGAACATTTTGCGACGCTGTTCGGGCGTATCGAAAAGATAAGGCATGGAAGAGCTGCCAAAAGGACCAGGAAAGAAATGTCAGGAATGGCAGAAGCCCGGCATTTTGAAAATGCCGGGCTTCTGTTGTTTGCATCAGGGATGATTTTAGTGGCCGCCACTTTCACAGTGCTTCTGATAGTCCGCATAAGAGAACAAGTTTTTCAGCTGCGAAGGATCAGACATCCGCAGCTTGACGATCCAGGCTTTTTCAAACGGACTGTCGTTAAGCAGAGTAAGCTGGTCCGGCAGATCGCTGTTCACCGCGATGACTTCACCACTGACCGGAGCGTAAACATCACTCACCGCCTTCACGCTCTCGATCTCACCCATGGACTCACCCGGCTTAAACTTTTTGCCAACCGCCGGTAACGCCAGAAACACAATGTCCGTCAAAAGCTTCACGGCAAAGTCAGAAATCCCGACCGTGACGACATCACCATCAACAGCGACCCATTCATGGGTCTTTGCAAACTGCAGAGAATCGGGTTTCATCAGCGGATCCCTTTACAAAGAACAATAATCCAAGCGACTCAGCGGCAGTCCACAAACCGGACTTTGCGATTCCCACGCTCCCTTTTTTCAGCGGACCCAGTCTGCCAGAACAAATGATCGCGAGACACACTATCTAACTGTCACTTCGGCTGTGCTTATCTTCCGCTTCATCGGCAATGGACAAGAAACGAAACGGAATAACTCTATTGGCCAGGTGGTTGCAGATGTTCGTCGTGAAAGAGCTGCCTGGCAATTTCGCGTTCAAGATCGGCGATTTTCTGCAAGCGACGAGCATGACGTCCTTCTTCAAATGGCGTTTTCAGCCAGATGCGAATGACCTGATCGGCCAGCTGATCGCTCAGCTGATCTGCCGAAAGACAAATCACATTGGCATCGTTGTGCAGACGGCTGTACTCCGCAGTCACACTGTCGTGACATGGGGCAGCTCGCACACCGGTAAACTTGTTTGCCGCGATGCACATGCCGATTCCGGTACCGCAGATCAGGATCCCGCGATCGATGCGACCACTGGAGACCTCACGCGATACCTGAGCCGCGTAATCGGGATAGTCAACACTCTGGACCTCGTGCGGCCCAAAGTCGCGCACTTCACAGTCAAGACTCTGCAGGAGCTGTGTCAGGCGAGTTTTTAGCTGAATGCCCCGATGGTCACTGGCGATGCCAATTTTCATAGCGATTACGAGTCTTTCCTGAACAATTCATCCACCCAGATCCGCAGATTGTCGCTGATCTGAGCGGCACACTTTCGGTATTCTTCCATTGATCCACCAATCGGATCTGAAATGTCGCTGCCATTCCTGGACAGCAGCTGGATCCGGTCGACCAGATCCGGACGCGCGTCGCACAGAACCTGGCGATGCCTTTCCGTCAGAGCCAAAACGACCGTTGAATTCTCCAGCATGTGATCATTCACCTGCTGGCTCAAATGCTGCGACAAATCCAGCCCGAACTCCTGCATGATCTGTACCGATTCACGCGACGCCGGATCATTTTCCCCGGCAGCAATGCCAGCAGAAAAAACATCAATCCGCCGCTCACGCAGTTCCCAGTCGCGACAGGAGAGCTTATCTGTAACCAGTTTGCGAAAAATAGTTTCTGCCATCGGGCTGCGGCACGTATTTCCCGTGCAAACGAACAGCACTCGCAGGACGGCGTTGGTCTCGCGATCACTGCTCACTGGGGCTGTCCTTTGGCAAGAGAAACAAGCATGACAAACCTTCGAATCCAGCCATTCTGCTGCAAAAGAGTTACAGAACCGCCAAATCCACAATTGATTTTAAGCGTCGAGTCAGACGCAGGAACTACGCATCCCGTCAGAGAATTTCGACCTCCGGCGAAAAGCAGAATTCCGGAAGGTCGCATTTTTTAACAATCAGCGCAAATGATGGCGGGATTCGTGGCAAATCTCAAGTTTCCAGACAGGATACCCGCGCAGTTGCTGAGGATTGCTCGACCCTGTCGGATTTTTTTGACCTATTTTACTTCACATGATACTCTCAAGACGTAATCCAACTTGAGGACAGTTGCCGCGACATGGGGTCACACCCGGTTTCGGGAACTGGCTTCTGAGAATTAGTGATGAGGCGCCAAGGTCAATGATTCCGTGATTTTGGCAACCCGTCATTGACGTATTGCTTTTTGACGCGGCATCTGGTTCCATATCGCCCCGCGTCGCCCAGTTTGCCGCCAAAGTGTTCTCGTTAAAGGGATGCTGTTTGCCGTGAAGAACAGAGTTCAAAGCCTTCAGAAAAAGGCCCGTCAGCACCTGCGAAAGCTTGGAGAGTTCCGAGGAATTCGTCGACAGCCATTTGGAACGTATCAAAAATCCGTACGCCGACTTTACGACGGACCGCGCGGGGCTGTGCTGAAATTCAGCAGCATCGTTTCCCTGCACGAGCCTCTGATGGGGAAGCTGTTCCATTCCGGGCGGTTTAATGCAAGCAATTTTGGTCGGATCCTTGATGTGGGCTCCGGTGCTGGTCAGATTATTCGCCACTTGCTGGCGACCAGCCAAAGCGAGACGGAAATTGTCGGTTTTGATCTTTCCTGGGAGATGCTGCGGCGAGCTCGCGGACGCCTGAATTCCGATCGCCCTGTTTTTGTCGCTGCCGATATGCGGGCGCTTCCCTTTCGAGATGCCTCGTTTGACTGCGTCACGTGCGGTTACGTGCTCGAATATCTGCCTGATCCTAAAGATGGCCTGCGTGAGTTCGCTCGCGTGCTCCGTCCCGGTGGAACAATCCTGCTGCTGGCAACGGAAGATTCGTTTTCCGGATTGATGACCAGCCACACATGGAAGTGCCGCACGTTCAATCGCGATGAGCTGAAACTTGCGGCGGAGTCCGTTGGACTTCGCTGGGGTCAGGTGCACTGGTTCACGCGATTGCACGAAATGTTCAAGATGGGCGGAATTCTGGTCGAGCTCGAAAAACCGGCCGTCTGAAACTGCACTGCTCACTTCGGACGCCCCCAGAACCCTTTTTTATCGAGAAGTGTTCCGCTGTGCGCTGCGGTGTCCATTCCGAAACTCCCGCGGCGTCTCACCCGTTTCGCGTTTGAACGTGACGGATAGATATTCCGCATGCGGAAATCCGCAGACGCGAGCGACCTCAGTCAGCGGCAGATCCGTCTCCGAAAGCAGCTGTCGACATCGGTCAATGCGAAGCCGCAGAATCTCAGCATGCTGAGTTCGCCCCACGAGTTTACGAAACCGACTCTCAAAGACCCGCCGAGACATCGGGATCTCCTTCAGTATCTGATTAACTTCATGGCCTCGCACGCCCGCGTTCGAATCAGCCGGATGGCAACCACAATGTCGGGATCATCGCTCGCAAGCACATCCGTCGACTGACGTGTCTGCGCACCAAGCGGAGGAATCAAACAGCCCTCGGGACTGACCGCTTCGCCAGACATCATGCGGTCCAGCAACGACGCCGCTCCAAAGCCCGTCCTCCACGCGTTCCGTCATAAAGTGATTTCCCTTCGGACTCCGCCGCTTTTGCGATCCGGATGCGCAGAGGAGCCAATATGAAGCGACCGGTTAAAAAACTCAATTCTTTTTCGCGTTTTTTATGGCGATTCAGTACCCATGAAGGCACTATCTGCAAAACTGAAGTGACAATCTGACAGACTGCCAGTTCATTAAAAAACAGCGACCTCCGATTTCTCATCCCAATTCCGGGAGCATAACAATGGCGAAACAGTTCAACGTGGCAATGGTCGGGCTCGGCTTTGGTGCTGAGTTCATTTCGATCTATCAGGCTCATCCAAACGCAAACGTCGCAGCAATCTGTCGACGCGATCCCGCCGAACTCAAGAAGTGTGGCGATCAGTTTGGGATCGACAAGCGATACACGACCTACGACGAGGTTCTGGCTGACAAGGATATCGACTACGTTCACATCAACAGCCCAATCAGCGACCATGCCTGGATGTCGCTCAAAGCACTCGATGCGGGCAAGCATGTCATGTGTACCGTGCCCATGGCGACAACGATCGACGAATGTCGCCAGATCGTCGAGAAGGTCAAAAAGACCGGCCTGAAATATATGATGGCCGAAACGGTCGTCTACAGCCGCGAATACTTGTTCATCAAAGAGATGTACAAGAAGGGTGAGCTTGGCAAAATTCAGCACCTTGCTGCGTCGCATCCTCAGGACATGGATGGATGGCCAAGTTACTGGGAAAAGATGATCCCGATGCACTATGCGACTCACGTTGTCAGCCCGTGTCTGGGTCTTGTCGATGGGCTTGCCGAATACGTGAGCTGTTTTGGATCGGGTACCGTTCGTGATGACATCGCTCAGAAGTCGGGCAACAAGTTCGCTCTGGAAACCTGTCATATCAAAATCAAAGACACTGATCTGACGGCACACATCTGGCGCTGTCTTTACGACGTGGCTCGCCAGTATCGTGAAAGCTTCGATGTCTACGGAACGAAGAAGAGTTTCGAGTGGACGCTTGTCGAACACGAGTCCCACGTCATTCACACAGCGAAGAAGCCCGAGCCTGAGATTGCCGAAAAGGTCACCATTCCAGACTTCGCACATCTGCTGCCCGAGCCGATTCGTAAGTTCACAATGCCATCAGAAATTCACGACGCGGATCACTTGTCGTTCCTGCAAGGCGGCGGCCACGGTGGTTCTCACCCACATCTCGTTCACGAGATGCTGAGTGCTCTCGTAGAAGACCGAGATCCTCGCCCAAACGCCGTTACCAGTGCGAACTGGACGTGCGTGGGCATCTGTGCTCACGAATCCGCGTTAAAGGGCGGTGAGATTGTCCGGTTGCCCGAGTTCACTCTGGGTTAATTTGCCATCGTGTGCGTTCCGGCGAGCGGCAGGGCGTCAGCCAAATGCCGCTCGGTTTTTCAAAGTAGACGTCACTCTCCGAGTGACGAAGGCCGCAACACGCGGTCGGTGGCATTCATCATTCGGAGAGTGATGGCTACTAGAATCGCGAATCGTTGTAGCGGAAGCCGCCAAGGCTTTCGGCATACATGGCTTTCATTAGCAATCACCGAAACGCTTGGCGCGTTCCGCTACGAAGTGACTACCATTGGGCGGCCACCCTGCCGCTCGCAGTGCTGGATGGCGCCAGAATCTGGAAGAGTCACTGAAGATGTATGATGAATCTCTGGAGACCAGACCGTGAAAGACTTTAGTCACATCGAAATCGTCAGCGACGAAATGGTGGAGATCCTTCGAAAGAAGACTCCGGCAGAACGTCTGGCAATTGGTGATCGGATGTTTCAACAGGCGAGGCGGATGATGGTGGCTTCAATTAAACAAAACTATCCGGACTGGAGCGAAAACCAGGTCGATCGAGAAATCGTTCGGAGAATGCACGGAGTGGAGTTGCCTTCATGAGCGACATTCCTGAGTTCGCGCATACCAGTCTGCTCAACGTTACCGCAATCGTGCTGAAGGACTTGGGAATTCGATATTTTATTACAGGATCACAAACCACGATTTTGTATGGCGAGCCACGATTCACCAATGACGTGGATGTTGTCGTTGACCTGTCTGCAGAACAGATTCCTCAATTCCTGAAGGCCTTCGAAAGGGATGCGTTTTATCTCAGTGAAACTGTGGTGCGAAGCGGCGTACAGAGGCGGGGAATGTTCAATCTGATCGACGCTGCCAAATCCTCACTACGAGTAAACTCACTACCGCAATTGAGCCTCCCGGACATCGAATCAGCGGAACTGCAAAAGCAAATTTCTCTACAATCCCACGGTGCAAGACTATGATGCAACATCTCTCACCCGCCCCACTGCTCATTCGCTCGCTCGTTGCGTTTGCCGTGCTTGCCACCGTCACATCAGCCAGCGCTGCTGACCTGAAACTGCTCTTCATCGGTGACAACGGCCATCATCGGCCTTCGGAGCGGTTTCACGAACTGGCTCCCGTTTTGGAAGCTCGTGGTATTGAGCTGAAGTACACGGATCGCATGGAAGATCTGACGGCGGAAACGCTCGCGGGCTTCGATGGACTGGTGCTGTATGCCAACATCGACAAGATTGAAGACGCTCAGGCCAAAGCCGTGCTGGACTACGTCGCCCGCGGCAAGGGCTTCATTCCTTTGCACTGCGCGACATTTTGCTGGAGGAACAACGCTGAGATCGTGAAGCTCATGGGCGCGCAATTTCAGCGACATGGCGGGCAAGTGTTTGGGACGCAAATCGCTGAGCCGACTCATCCTATCATGAAAGATTTTAGCGGCTTCTCAAGCTGGGATGAAACTTACATCCATCATTTGCACAATGAAGAAAACCGAACGGTTCTGGAATATCGAGTCGAAGGCGATCAGGCCGAAGGGAACACGAAAGAGCCATGGACCTGGGTAAAAACTCACGGAAAAGGCCGAGTCTTCTACACGGCCTGGGGACATGATCAACGGACGTTTACAAATCCAGGCTTTAGCAATCTCGTCGAAAGAGGCATTCGCTGGGCTTGCGGGAAAGATGCTTCCGTTGTGCCTGCTTTTGCGGATCTCGAAGCCTTCGCCGCTCCGAAGATGACCGAGCTAACGAAGGACGTGAAGCCGTTCGAATACGCCGAAGTCGGCCCAAAGATTCCGAACTACACGCCAGGCCGCCAGTGGGGAGTTCAGGGAGCTCCAAAAACAACGATGCAGCTTCCATTGAGCGTTGAAGAATCGATGAAGCACTATTCAATGCCGACAGGAATGGCTCTGCGCCTGTATGCGGACGAACGCAACTTTTTGGCTAAGCCAATCGCGATGAATTGGGACGAACAAGGCCGTCTGTGGATCTGCGAAACGCTCGACTATCCGAATGAACTCGGCAAGGACCGCGATCGAATCCGCATCTGCGAAGACACAAATGGTGATAACGTTGCCGACAAGTTCACGATCTTCGCCGAAGGCCTGTCCATTCCAACGGCGATCATGATTTATCGAGGCGGTGCGGTCATTCAGAACGCCACTGAAACGATCTACTTAAAAGATACAAACGGTGACGATCAGTCTGACCAGAAGACGGTCCTGATGACAGGCTTCGGAGCCGGCGATACTCACGGAGGCATCAGTAACCTTCGCTACGGTCTGGATAATTGGATCTGGGGAATGCAGGGCTATAACGACAGCGCGCCGGAGTTCGATGGCAAAAAGGGAGATTCGTTCCGACAGGGTTTCTGGAGATTCAAGCTTTCAAATTCCGATCCACCGAAAGTGACGGATGTCGAATTCATTCGCTCGACGAATAACAACACGTGGGGACTTGGTCTTAGCGAAGACGGTCTCGTGTTTGGTTCGACGGCTAACCACAACCCAAGCACGTTCGTGCCGATTCCAAACCGCTACTACGAAAAAGTCCGAGGCTGGGCAGCGCCGGACATTGGCACAATTGCCGATTCGTGGAAATTTAATCCCATCACCGAAAACGTACGACAGGTGGACCAGTTCGGCGGCTACACCGCTGCAGCGGGAAGCGCTCTTTACACGGCGAGGACGTTCCCTCAACAGTGGTGGAACAAGACGGCGTTCGTCTGCGAGCCGACCGGCCATTTGATTGGTACGTTTGTCTTGCGACGAGATGGAGCGGCTTACAAGTCGACGAGTCCGACAAATCTTCTCGCCAGCGACGACGAATGGGCATCTCCGATTATGGCGGAAGTCGGTCCGGACGGAGCTGTTTGGGTCATGGACTGGTACAACTTCATCATCCAGCACAACCCAACGCCGCAGGGCTTCACCACCGGCAAAGGCAATGCCTATGAAAGTGATCTGCGAGACAAGAAGCATGGCCGAATTTACCGCGTACTTCCATCGGCTGATGGCGCGGATGTGATGCACCAATGGAAGAGTCTCGCTGATGCGTCCGTTGCGGAACTTGTCGCGACGCTGAGGCACCCGTCGTTCAACTGGCGTCTGCAGGCTCAGCGATTGCTGGTCGAGAGACAAGCGAAAAACGCAGTACCGCAACTTCTGGCTTTGCTCTCGGATGAATCGGTGGACGAAATCGGTCTCAATGTCGGCGCGATTCATGCGTTGCAGACACTGAAAGGACTCGGGCTTATTGATGAAGGGGTAAATGTCGCTTCAGCCGCGGAGCAGCGACGTACGATAGCCCTGGGATCAAGCACTTTGGTAACCCAAGCAATCAATCTGCCGAAAACAAGCGTGTTCATCACAACCCGCAGCGTCAGCGAGGGATTCGTGGGCACGCCGCCAAAACGTCAAAAACTCGATCCATCACTGACGTTTCGGGTTGGGATAGCTGAAGATTCGCAACTTCAAAGCTCACGCCCAGGGCTATCGTCCGTCGTTCCTCCGGGACTGAACCGCAACGAACAGCGTTTGACTGGCAACGAATACGTGTTGAATTCGGCAACGGCGCAACCGCTTGCAGATTCCAAGGTGCTCGAAGCCGTTGGAGTAGCCCTCAAACACGCATCTCCTGGCGTTCGCCGAAACGCGATTTCAGTCCTTCCTCACAATGAGGCCGGTCTTAAAGTTCTGCTGTCCACGCCGGCAATCTTCTCCGACACTGACGCACAGGTTCTTCTGCAGGCGTTCATCACATTGTCCGATATGCCTGCTTCTGACGACGCGGGAAGCTTGATCTTTGCAGCGGCCACCGATGCCCCAAGCGATCCAGTGATCGTCGACGCGTTGACTATTGCCGCGTCCGTACACTGCACCAAAGGACTAAGCAAGTTCTCCGCAGTCGCCGGAAAGGAGACACCGGCATCATCGGTGCTGATCGTCAGCCGAGTCGCTGAGCATCTCGGCCGAAATCGTCCCGATGCGACGGCATTGGAAGCCATGCTGACCGATCTCGCCAGCGCAGAACCCGCCGTCATCGACGCGGCTCTGCAAGGATTAGTCGGAGGCCTGCCCGCGAAGTTCGATGTGAAGTCAACAAACGGTATGGACAAGGCGTTTGTGAAACTGCTCGAAGAAACATCCGGAGCCGCTCGCAGTAAGGTCGTTCGCATCGCCGGGATCTGCGGTTCGAAGTCGCTCGAGTCGTATTCGAAGGAGATCATTGATTCGCTTCTCGAAGTCGTAACAGACGATGACGCGGATACAGCAGAACGAGTCAACGCGGCGAAGGAAGCGGTCAGCTTCCAGGCCACGAATGCGGATGTACTGGCGGCTGTCCTTGAAGTCATCAATGTTCAAACGGTGCCTGACGTCGGCATTGGTCTTGTCGAAGCCGCTGGGCAAAGCACTGTCGAAAATGCTGGCGAGCTGATCATTGAGCGTTCCGAACAGATGACGCCTCAGATGAAATCCGCAGCAATGCGAGTTCTCCTGTCTCGACCAGCAACGACATCCGCTCTGCTGGCCGCGATTGAATCTGGCAAGCTGGAGATCGGCGACCTGTCGCTCGATCAAAAGCAGGCTCTTCGATCGCATCCCGACAAAGCGATTCGCGCCGAAGCTGAAAAACTCATGGCTGCGGGCGGTGGACTGCCAGACGCGGACCGTGACAAAGTTCTCAAGTCGCTGCTGCCGCTCTGCGAAGAAAAAGGTGACGTCAAGGCGGGGAAGGCAATGTTCGCCAGGCACTGCGCGAAGTGTCACATGCACGGTACCGAAGGCAAGTCGATCGGACCGAACCTCACCGGCATGGCGGTTCATCCGAAGCATGAACTGCTGACTCACATTATCGACCCAAGTCGCAGCGTGGAAGGCAACTTCCGAATCTACATAGTCGCGAAGACTGACGGCATTGTGCTCAACGGAATGATGTCTGGCGAATCCCGCACTGCGATTACGCTGATCGATACCGAAGGAAAAGAGAACCAGATCGCTCGCGAGGACATCGACGAACTCATTCGGTCTCGCAAGTCCGTGATGCCGGAAGGTTTCGAAAAGCAGATGTCAGCGGCAGAGATCACCAGCCTGCTGGAGTTCCTCACGGACAAGGGCAAGTACATGCCCGTCTCACTGGACCGATACGCCACTGCCATCAGCACAAAGGGACTGTTCAGCGATGGCGATGACGGGCCAGACCGCATGGTGTTCAGCGACTGGACTCCAAAGATCTTCAAGGACGTACCATTCATCCTGACAGACCCACGTGGCACGACCGTTCGCAACATCATTCTGCTGTACGGGCCGAATGCTCCGTTGCCGGCGTCGATGCCAAAAACGGTGACTCTACCTTGCAACAGCGAAGCAAAGGCGATTCACATTCTTGGCGGCGTCGGCGGCTGGAACTTCCCGTATGATGTTGCGAAGACCGTGTCGATGATCGTTCGCCTCCACTACAAAGGCGGCGAGACCGAAGACATCGAACTGTTGAACGGCGTTCACGTCGCCGACTATATTCGCAAAGTTGACGTGCCGGGTTCTGAATTCGCCTACATGCTCGGCGGCCAGCAGGTTCGGCGAGTCACTCTGAACCCGAAGAAGCCCGACGCCGTTATCGAGACTATTGAACTCCTCAAAGGCTCCGACCGATCGGCTCCGATCGTGATGGCAGTGACTATCGAGCGTCAATAATAGAGGAATCACTTGGGATCAGGCACAGGACAGCAGTTCGACAATACGTCGAACCCAGTTTTCTACACGGCATTACTCCAATGAATGCCATGCGGGCACCTGTCGGTGAAAGAAGTGCTGCGATTGTCAGATTGGAGGTGATTCTACGGCCCTCAAAAGCAATAACCTGTGTCATTTCGGTTGTCAGGCTCATCAAATTCAGTAGACTCCCATTTCTCAAAGTGATTTTCCTCTGAGAGCACAAGATGGCCGTCAAAGCCAGTCGCACCCGTAGCTCAATTGGATAGAGCGTCGGTCTTCGGAACCGAAGGTTGGAGGTTCGAGCCCTCCCGGGTGCATTTGAAAAAAGCCAGTGTTTTACCGTCTCAAACGGTTCCACTGGCTTTTTTTGTTTCTTCAGTGTGCCCACAAAATGTGCCCACCAGCTTTTCGTCAGGCTTTCTTTCGTTCCATCATCGCATCGAGTTTGCTTGAGGCTTCAGCTTGAGCCCCCTGCATCAAATGAGCGTACAGGTTCGCTGTCGTCTCGTACTTCGCATGTCCCAGCCGTGCTTGAATCACCTTCATGTCAGCTCCCGAGTACAGCAAGAGGCTCGCTTGAGTGTGCCGCAAATCGTGAAACGTGAAACTCTCAGGGATGCCAGCCGCTTCACGAATTGGATGCCAGACATTCCGGTCGAAGTTTGAGCCCCAAAAGAAATTCCCGTTTGTGCTTGGGAATACCAACGGCACCGCTTCGGGTTCAAAGCCTTCGTCTTGAGCTTTCTTCAGACGACTTTCCAGAGCTTGAATCGCCTGAGCTCCGAGACTCACCGCCCTGCGTCCATGTGCCGTCTTCGGTTCTTTGACCGACAATCCCTTGTTTCGCACCTCCTGGAGCGTCCTGCGAACAGACAGAACGCCTTCCCTGAGATTCACCGCAGACCATTCGAGTCCGAGTAGCTCCCGCTTCCGGAGTCCTGTCATGGCCGCCACTGTGAAGATGTCGCCCACGCGATGTGCCGAGCATGCGTCGAACAGTCGGAAACATTCTTCCCGCTCCAGGGGGACGCGTTGCTGTCTGGACACCTTTGGCTTGTCCACCGCCATCATCGGATTAGAGCGAATCAGTTGGAGCTTCACGGCTTTGTTCAGAGCGTTCCGGAGAACACGAACGCCACGCAACCGGGTGTTTGCGGAATGTCCGTCGCGACTCATTCGAGCTTGCCACGTGACCAACGTTTCGGCGTCCAGTGCCGTCAGCTTTTCCGCGCTCAGATACGGATTGATGTAAATCCGGACCGTCATTTCATATTCGACGAACGTGTTTTCCGCGGCATTGATTTCAACGTCGTTTTCCAGCCAGCGTTTGAGATACGCGCCGAGGGTATCTTTGCCGAGCAAACTTTTGGGACTGGCGTTGCGTTGTTCTCGCATCGAATCCAGTTTGCTCAACACTTCGGCTTGGGTTTTTCCGTAGACAACTTTTCGTTGCCGGTTCCCGCCGCTGTCTTTGCCGAGACTCAACCGGCCTACCCATCGCCCGTCTTCGCGCTGGTAAATGTTGCCTTCACCTGTCGCGCGTTTTTTCCCTGCCATCGTCATTCACCTTTATCAGAAGTGACCTATCGAATTGAGATAGCGGAAAACCGAGTGATAAATTCAGCTTGTCGGCTTCAATGATCAGTCAAAGCCTATCCCGCAGTCCACAGTATGCCATCGGTCGCCCGGGATCTCAACCGACCACCTGCTGCTTCAGCTTGGAAGTGAATACTGACTTCCACTCCAGTAAGAAACCGGTACCACGATGGTACCGGTTATTTCAAACTCGTCCCTGCGTGCGGGAGCGTGCGTCATTGAAATTACTCACACGTGAGTAATTTGTCGCACCTCGTGCGTGCGTGCGGGATGCCTGAATTCCGCCCATACAAAGCATCGACCGCCACCATCGGAAGCCCGCCACGGCGTTCCTGTGCGTCCGTTTTTCAGTCAATTCCATGAAGCAACCCGAGCGCCTGCCATCGGTCGCAGGATTTCGCTTCGTTGGGCAACACAAGCCGCCCTGATATCCGCAGCCAGTTCCCTGAGAATCTTTCGAGTCGCAGGGCCTGTGGCCGAGCAGCAGAGCTCGAACAGTCCCTGAATAAATGGGTTGTCGTCTTCAACGATCATCCGTCAGCCCCTCCCGTCGAGTACGGATCAAACTGGCCAGCATCGTCAGCTCGTTCGCCAGCCGCGGGAGATGTGTCGCGTCCGCTTGGCTTGAGGCCTCGAAGTGCATGGTGACGATGTCGCCCAGAGACGACGTAACAAATCCCAAAAACCGCCGATCGCTTTCGGCATCGCTCAGGGCTTCGATGGGGCTCGATTGATCATCCTGAATGGTCATTGTGTCGTCTTTCGGCAGAACGTCTGCCACGGGGCTGGTGCGAAGCCACGCGATGAATGTTCTAATTGTCGTGAGAATGTTCATGGATGAATCCTAAAAAATCCGGGACGGCCTCGCATGGCAACACACCATGTCCAACCGCCCCGGTCCTCGCTTCCGTCAGCCGAAAAATGCGGGGTTCGTAACGCCACCCGCGCGACGGCGTTCGGCTTCTTTCAGATCGGCCTGATATCGATCCTCGCGGCGCTTTGCATCTGCGGCCGCGGCCCGGCCAACGGCTTCAGCCCTTGCCTGCTCAAGTTCACGATTCGCCAGGTTGATCGACTCAATCCGCGCGTCCATTACGCTGTCATAAACCGACTGGTACGCAAGATGTTCGAACTTCTCAACCGCGCTCTGGAATGACGACTCCTGCTGATCCAACCGTTTTTTCATCTCCTCCCGCAGTCGATGCAGCAACTCACTGATCGACTTTCCATCCTGGCAATAACCTGCGGCCAACTCAACAAACTCGCCGGCCACGATCGTCCACAGGCGAGAAAGTTCCTGCCAGACGCGAAAGTCTGTTTGGGGATCATACTCGCGAATCGCCTGCTTTGCGTCCGCTTCCGTAACTCGTACTTTAGACATGACAACACCCTTTCTTGCCCACGCATGGGCATGCTCAAAAACACTTCGCCGGCCGAAACATTCGACCAGCTTCACCATTGATTTCAAGTGGTCACAGCGGGCTCGTTTTTCCGAAGCTCCGCCAGTGCTCGCTGAATTCGGCCCCGCGCCAAAACTGCCGCGATGCTGTTCGGCTCGCTGACTGGTACCGCCGATCGCTTTTCCAACGGCTTCAAGAGCATTCTGAATTCGGCAGACAGGGCGTTGCGATGTTTCACCGCTGGGCTCACATAACTGATTCCGTTTTCGCCTATCACGATTGTGGGAGCGCCAACCAAAGCGGCCTCCGCGCTTTCCAAATCGCAGATCACGTGAGCGAGTCTCGCCAGGACCAACAGCTCCCCAGGCTTGAACACGGGGCCAGCAAATTGTTCGAGCAACTCCGCAAATCGTTTTTTGCAGTCGGCCCGAAGCCATGACGGCGGTTTCGTTCCGGCTTCAGGTTCTGGTTTTTTTCGTCGTGTCATGATTGGGTGTACCCCTTCAAAAATCCTAAAGGCTTAAAAACGGGTTACATAGTTTGTGAAGAGGCCTCTTCGGAGGAGTCCTGAAGAAGAAAAGCAAAGTCGAAAGAGGACCCTAGACCCAAAAGTGTGCATGGCTCGTTCTGCCGCTTCAGCCCGTGCATCCGCGCTCCTGATGTGTTTGATAATCGTCAGCATCCATCGCCAGAAGCCGCCCATCAGCGGACTTAACCGTCGGCCGTTCGTCGGCGCGAAGTCGCCTGAATCGCTCGTCAGCCCCCCAATGGCTTTGGATCTGAAGACAAGCCAGGGCGAGTTCGGCCGCTGAAGGATCTGGTTTCGTGTTCATCGTGCAAATCCCTTCTCGTGAGCAATCCAAGCTGTCATGAAAACCGAACGTCTATCAAAGCTCGTCATCTGGGATCTTGGCAACCAACATTGCTGACCCCGAATCACGAACAGAACAGCCTTGTCGGTCTGCCGCAGGATGCCGCCGTGATGAATCTCGATCGTCTCACCGTCAGGCAGTTGCTGGGGTTCCGTGTTCTGGTTTGCGTCCAGAAGTTCCGGGAACCGCATCACCAGAAGCCCGATAGCCCTTGCCGCTGAATCGGTTTCGGATGAAGTGCAGCCGTTTGCCGGCGTTCTTGGGATCATCAGGCGGATCCGTTCGAGCGCCCTTGTCGTGTCTGGTTTCGTCGCGTTCATGGTTAGAGCCTTTCCGGGATCCCGCTTCGTGTTTTTGTGGGACTGACGAACGCCCGCCGTCAGGCGTTTGGGCGTTCGGTTCTGGATTTGGGCAGATAGAAGTGGGGGTTCCGCAGTTCGTTAGAACAAGGAATTCCCTCTTCTGGATGTCCTTTCTGGACAGTGTCAGCCACAGCTGACCGGGAATTTCGTCTGCAGCTGACACTACAATGTCAGCCACAGCTGACACTACTTGACCGGGCGACTGGTGTTTTGAACCCTGTATCTTGAGACGCCACGCCCCACGCCACCCGTGTGAATCGTGGTCACCAGTCCGAGGGCTTCGAGTTCGGCGATTGCTGCGCTGACCGTTGGGCGTCTCAACCCGCATCGTTCGCCGATGTAAACCTGAGAGACAGACGCCACGCCGTTTCTGGAGTCCCGAAACAGGCAAAGCCAGACCGCCACTTGTCGCGGAAGCAGATCTCTCATCGTGATGTCGATAAACTCGTTCAGTTCGTTCCATCGGCCTGCCTCTCGCTTCGGTGTTTTTTTGTCGGATGTTTTGGGTTCTGGTTTTGCCGTCTCATCCCGCATCGGTGGGGGATCATTCAGCCGGCGTTTCGGTGCCGTCATTTTTGCCACCAGCCTTCGGCCTTGCTGGGGATGTCATCAGCCCCGCTGAACCGCTGTAGGCCTCCGTCGAATTCCAGGGCGATATCCCGGCATTCTCCGTTACGGGCTTTCAGGTGCTTCAAGGTTCGTTCATGTGGCTCCTTCCCGGCCGCAAGGATCCAAGCGGAATCGGCCCCGAATTCGAGTTCAGACGAGTCCCTGAACGATGCCATTGACAACGTCTCAGAGTCGTAGCCTGAACGGCCCTGCGAGTTCTTCTGTCGGGCCAGTGCGCTAATCACGAACACGCAACAGCCAGCGTCTGCGAACTGGCGAATCAGACTCATTGCGCGATCGAGCCCGCCCCGCCTATCATCCGAGGCGGAACACTGGAACCGCTGGAGATAATCCAGGACGATTATTTGCGGTTCCAGATCGTCGGCCGCGTCCGCCACGTTTTCGAGAGTGAACGGTCCCGCCACGAATCCCAGGCGAGAACTGATCGCTTCGAGGGTGGCAAGCCCGGCCATGATTCGCGGCAGATGTTCCGGCCCGAACATTCGAGACTGAATCAGCGTCAGGTCGATTCCTGATAATCGCGACAACTGACGATCCAACAACACATCGGGGGCCATTTCGACGTTTGCAACCAGAACCCGCAGTTCGTCCGTCAGCCGCAAGCCGTCAAAAACCAGTTGCTGAGTGAGCGCTGTCTTTCCGGATCCCGGCGCACCCCCGAGAAGGTTCACACGTCCGGGTTCCGCGACGATTGCCGAAAGTGGGCTCGACTCATCAGCCAGTGGCCACCGTACCGGCAGCTCTCCCCCAAGTAGATTCTCCTTCCAGTTGACGAACAGTCGATTCGCGCGAATCAGGTGTTTACTGCCCATGGGAGCGCCCTCCGTGCTTGAGGCCGCAGGAAATCTGCCGCCGAACCTCCGGAGGTGTCAGCCCTGAATTGAGCCCGCATGGCGTCAGTAGTGCGAACGTCAGCTCCTCCACTGAATTGAATTCCCCGAAGTTCGCCGCCGCTGAAAACAGCTCCCGGTGACGATCTCCCACGAAAGAGCCCTCAGTCAGGACGGCCCGCGTTGTTGGGTTCAGTTTGGCGGATCCACCCAATGAACGGCGTTCGGCTGTTGACGCGTTGCCATCGTCCACCAGTGAGGCGAGTTCGAGCCAGCACGAAGCCGCTTCGGAGTTCACGCCCGCCGGCTTCGGAATCCAGCCTTCGCGCGGTTCCGATGCAATCTCATAGATTCCCGCAGGCGTTAGATTCATCAGCTCGGTGTAGTTTAGCTGAATCTTATATCGGGCCGTTTTTCGATGTTTAGAATTTGGGGCTCGAAGCAAATTCACCCGTGCGTAGATTGCCGAATCAATCTTCGCAGCGGCATTGATTGCCAACGTCTCAGCGAATCGTCTGGCGTATTCGTGAAAGTTCGCCGCTGGCGTCCCGTTCCACAATGAACTCGGAATCAGAACGTGAAAGCCTTTCGAACCGCTGTAAAAAAACATCAGTTCATCGGGTTCCAATCTGAATCGATCCACCAGCCACGCGGCAAGGCGTCTGGCTTGTGTCAGGGCTTCGTCGATGTCGCCTTCAACGTCGATATCAAAGACAAGCCATTGAAGCCACGTCGGCCCCGTATAACCTGCCGTGCTGCCCGTCGTTGTCAGATGAACCCGGAACGCGTCCGGGAACACGAAATGAGACAGATAGCATTCGCCCGCCGTCATCGCGCGGGGATCGGCTTCGACGTGTGCCCTGAATGCCGATTGCCAAACTGTTTCTTTGCGTTCGGCTTCCTTGCCGAGTGCCCTAAACCCGAAGCGGAATTCTGTCGCGTTCATGGTTCAGCCCTCCGTCTCAGGGATGAACGAATCAACCGCCGGCGTTGCTGGTCCGTCTGTCGGCGCGAACGGATCCGCCTCAGGTGTGATCTTCTCCAGGACCTTGAACGAAATAACGCTGTTCCGCTCAACTCCTGAATCGTCGGCCTGCAGTCCCACCTGAACCTGAAGCCTCAACCATTTGGGGATCTGCTGTTTTAGTTGTTCGCGCGGGTTCGTGATGCCGAGCTTCTCAAGATCCCGCTTGGCGATTGTCCGGCTTGCTGTCGTTAACCAAACATCGTGCCAAACTTTCCGGCCCGCATGGTCGCCAGCTTCCACTTCGAGTGTGAGCTTGTAACTGGGCGTTCCTTTCTTGCTGGCGACCAGCTCGCCTTTTCGCCAGATGCAAACATATTTCCCGGGTGGTAATGGCGTTCCGAAGTCATCAGCTTTTTGGACTTCGTCCCACCCATCAAAAATGTTCTCGAAATCTTCGCCTGAACCGTTTACAATTCGCCCGAATGTTCCGGACATAGTTTGACCCTTTCATGAGTCTGGAATTATGAATCGCCGTTCTGCCCGAACGGCCCGTAAGAATCCCGAAGCCCGCAGCGTTCCCGCGTTGTGGGCTTCGTTCGTTTTAGAGAACCACTTCGGTGTTTTGCCAAAGATCGGTTCCAATGTCCGCCGCCGCTGGTTCCGGCTTCCATTGCGGTTCACCCATGGCCGCCTGCAGTTCCGCCACAGTCAGCCCATAATGACCGGCGAGTTTTGGCCACGGGATATTGAAGCCCCGAGCGTTCTTTGCGTCTGCGATGTCCTCGCCGCTGAGATCTATTCTGCGTTCGCTCATTGTGCCACCTCGCTGCTCAAAAACGCCTTGCGGAGTGACGCCCAGGTGATCCTTCGACTTTTGCCAAACGTCTTCGTTTCCAGTTCCCCGCTGCCGATCATGTTGTACAACTTTGACTTGGATAGCCCGCTGACTGCTTGGGACTCAGCCATCTTCGCGCAGCCAGCAGTCGGGTATCCATCAGCCGCGACGACCCGCCCGTGTTCGTCCCTTCGAATCTCTGTCTCAATCATGTTTTTGCTCCGCTGTGTTCCGTGAAACATTCGAACGCGTGTTGCGTCCACAGGAGCATTGGACCACGAAAAAACGCCCTGAAAAGATGACTCTTTCCGAGGGCGCTACGAAGGTGACAACTTTAGGTTACAGGTTACAACTTCCAGAGTTCTTTGTATTTCGATTGGTAAAGCAGCTTTCTTAGACTGGTGGCAATCTCAGGAACTCCCTGTTCTTCGGCAATTGTCTTACAGAACGCCGAAACATTCTCTTGCAGCTCCGGGGTCTCTTTCAGACGAATGATTGCGTTTCGTGCGTACGGTTCGCCAGGCCAATTTTCTTTGGGAGGTGACAACGGGTGACAGTCTGTTTTCCCAGTTCCCGCCGCTTCGAGGGTTGTTTGTGCCTGGCAAGCCGCTTCGAATAGTGATGCAAACCATTCGCGGGGTGGTGAATCCATGACGCATGGCCAGTCGATTCCTGCCGCCGCAAGTGTCGCAGGATTCGCCTTCGCAATCAGAAGCCTCAGTTGGCCGATGGGGTCCGGGTGCCTGTCGATGTCGATTCCAGCCTTCAGCCAGCGCTGACGAGTTTGCGCGCGAAGTGAGAGGTATTCATCCGACTCCAGCCAGTCTGCAAAGTCTGTTTGGGCCGCCGCGATGAGTTCCGCTTGCAGCTTCGGCAGGTCGTCCAGAAAGAATTCTCGAAACGCCTTTGGGGTTTTGACCATCAGTCCGGTTCCTGTGCTCCGGGTGTTCCTGAAAAATAACCCGAGACGCGAAACCAATCAGGATGTTGGCTTGTTGGCTGGCCGGCCTATCGCGCTCGAATGTCTTGTCTCTGTGCCCAGTGTGCCCACCGAATGTGCCCACCAGCTATGCAAACAGTGGTTTTAGTGTACTCGGTGGACGTGTTGAAGTGTTGAATAAACTGGTAATGTTTACAGTGGACAGTATACCCCTGAACTTCGGAACCGAAGGTTGGAGGTTCGAGCCCTCCCGGGTGCAATCATAAGTGCCTGATATTGAAGACTTTACGACGACGAAAAATGGATACCCTTGAGACTTCCATGAGTGGATACCCTCTTTGGATACCCTGAAATTGAAAAAGCCACCAGTTCAACACTGGTGGCTTTTTCTTTGACAGTTTGACACTTTGCCTGATGTCTCCCCCGACGTACACCCCCCGACAGCAACGGTTTTCAAACCTGTTCTGTGAAGTCATCCAGACTCAGGTACTTTGGTGGGGCGTCCAAACCGAGTTCACCAGCCCGACGATACAACGCTCGTTCTGACTTTCCCCCGGTCATACGCTCCCATTCTTTGCGGCGGGCGTCCCTGTCATCAGGGAATGAGTTGTAAACCTGCTTGGCAATGTCCCTTTCATCCACCAAACGGGCTTGGCGGGTCCGTGGCTTGATCTTGGGTTCAATGATGATTCCATCAATCACAGACTGAACCATGTCCCGCCAATGTGTTTCAGACTCTTTGTTGTCGTATTGCTTCCGCCTTTTCAGGGCAGTGTCTAAAAGCCTCATGTCTAAAGGCTTGCCAGACTTCTTTGCGTTGTGGGTCAGGTATTCGGTAACTTCAATACAGTCATCTGGACTCAACCCAAATTTGCCACGCTCGGCAATGCTCATCATCAATGCCCGTTTTTCGCCATCACTGGGATTGAATTCAGCGGGGTTCATTCGGGTTGCCAGTGCCTTGAGTGACGGCTTTGCCGAAAGAGGCTCATTGCTCAGAATGATGATACCGCCCTTGAACTCAAACCTGTCTTTGCTGTTGTGCTTTGTGTTTGTCACAAAACGATTGTTGCCCTGAGAATCGCCCCACGTTGCGGCACGAAGAAACCCTACGGCTTTCTTGTCTGAATACAGTTGTTCCAGGTCTTCAAGAACATGGACGTGTTCAGGGGACTCTGCCAGCGTCTCAAACAGTCCGGCGGCGCTCATGTCGGCGTTGTGCAACGTGTAACCCCGAGGAGGTTCGATCGATTCCGAACGAGGCCGCTATGGAGAACTTGAAGTTCTCCGAATGCCTGTCGCCCGCAATCGCTGCTGAAGTGTTTAGTTCCCGGTTCGATGACCCCGGAGTCATCCAAAGTGTTCTTCACAATCAACGGCAAATCATCATTCAAGAACGATAGTCAGATAACCAATGGCTTTAGTTCTTCTGGACACCTCCATGGCATGCTCACAATTTGTGGCTGCCCTACAGATGAAGTAACATACTGCAATGACAGACGACATCTCCATCCGTGAACCCGACCAGATTCGGCAGGACTGTGCCCGAAAGCTTCGAATCGTTATGGTCAGCGATCACTTTCAGGCGATTCTTGGATGCCTGCTTAGCGAACCGTGGACTACGCCTCGATTGGTTGAAATGGTCATCACACCTGATGGCCATGTTCTCGGGCGTTGCGATGGCGATTCATCGTTCAAAGCGTTCCTGGGCGCATCCGAAGACCTAATCAGGAACATTCATGGTGTTGCTGCGGTTGCCGAACTGGATGGCGATGAAGTTGGTTTCCCGGTAGCGAAGGTCGCCGAAATCAAGAGGCAACGGTGACCACATGGCAACAAAAGAATTTCTTCGACTTCCGATTGTCTCCGCAGGGGCGGAGTTTCTCGTCATGGGCCACCTCATGCGGCGGAACATCCTTGCCTACAAGGCCCCACCAAACAATGAAGGCTACGACCTGATCTGCATTCACCCCAACCCACGACATCGGCCAGCTAAGAACGAACTGCCGCAAGTGCGAGTTCAGGTGAAGAGCAGGTACGCCACCGATTGCGACCGGGGCTTTCCCGTCAAAGAAGCCAGCCTTGAAGCATTTGACTTCCTGATCGTGACGTTCCTGAACATTGGCAAGTTCTTTGGAAAGAACGATGGGACGAGCGGAGCCAGAGAGCCAGAGTTCTATACACTTTCCTGAGACTTCATCAGGGAGCACCACGATGCCACGTCTTCATGGCAGAAAGTGAAGCTCCGTAATCTCGAGGCGGAGATAGAGCCATGGCGATTGCGCCACACTGGGCAATCTGCGATACTTTGTTAAGCAGTCAGCGAGCTTAGATTTGACGTCATCAAATCAGCACAAAGACGCGGCTTATGGAGACAGCAGATGATCGCGACTGGAGGCCCGACAGATGTGCGAG